>Ga0102814_10001544_pt1 | contig 16233 bp, 17 predicted proteins | sample ColrivemetaGS741_FD_79112 | JGI IMG/M metagenome (GOLD analysis project Ga0102814, IMG submission 79112) | Estuarine microbial communities from the Columbia River estuary - Flood tide ETM metaG S.741 | ecosystem: Environmental > Aquatic > Marine > Intertidal zone > Estuary | place: USA... | reverse complement strand
TGACGTAAAAGCGGGAAAAAGATCACTGGCTGTCAAATGGGGTCGGCGAAATGCCGTTCTTTATCATTATTTTCTGTTGATCATGGCAGTGGCACTTGCTTTTGTATTTGTTTCAATGAATTTCAGAACGATATCGCAACATCTATTTATTCTTTCTGTTCCCATGTTTATCCGGAATGCGATAGCCGTAACGCAACTGAAAGATCAGACTGAATTGGATCCCTTCCTGAAACAAATGGCGATTTCTACCCTGGTTTTTGTATTGCTTTTCGGAATCGGACATGCGCTTACCGTCTAAGGATTGATCTTATTTATTTTTATCAATTTCTGTTAATTATTAGCAGGATCTACAGATCTACCCATAAACCATCGTAGGCAATAAAAACATTTGTCGGAAGTTCTTTTTCCAATTGAGCTGCAGGTGGAAAATGATGGCTTAAATGGGTCAGATAGGCACGTTCAGGTTCAATAAGTTTAATGAAATCAAGCGCTTCCTGCAGGGAGAAATGCGTATTATGTTCCTTATATCGCAATGCATTAATGACAAGTACTTTACATTTACGTATCTTTTCAATTGTTTTTTCCGGGACGGTTTTGGCATCTGTTATATACACCAGGTCTTCAGTTTTGAAGCCGAGTATGGGCAATTTACCGTGCATGATCTCCAGAGACTCCACTTGCAACTCATTTATATTAAAGCTGTCATATGCTTTGACAGACATCAGGTTGAGTCGTGGAACACCCGGATAGGGTCTTTCTGCAAATGCATAAGCAAATCGAAATTTTAATTCATCCAACACCCTTTTATTTCCATAAATGGGCATATCCATCTTCTGATTGAAATTCAGGGGACGCAGGTCATCTATTCCGATCACGTGATCATTGTGTTCATGAGAGATCAAAACAGCATCCAGTCTTTTGATCTTATTTTGGAGCATTTGTTGTCTGAAATCCGGTCCACAATCGATGAGAAACGAAGTTTCGTCTTGCTCAACATATCCTGCCGTTCTTAAACGCGTATCTTTTGGGTCATTTGATGTACAGGTAGGACAATCACATCCGATTACAGGAATGCCCTGTGAGGTTCCGGTACCCAGAAAACAGATCTTCATTCTTCCATTGGTTTTATGAGCCCTTCTTTCACTAAACTCTTGTAATACTTGAAAGAAGCCTCGTCTAATAATGCTTTGTTGATCTTGATCTGGTCCAGTATCTCAAGAACTGCATTGATCCTTGATTCGGTATCAAAGAATTTATTGATCACTACGATCTTCTTTTCATGGACAAATGCATAGCCGGATTGAAAATGTCCTTTTTCAAATCTGACAACATATTCCTGTTCGTGGAATATCCTTATTAATTTTTGTAATGTCGTTTTTGTATATTTGATCATTCTTTGTGGATGACTAATGCCTGAAGACAAATATAAGCTATTTAGTGTGACAATTTTAAATTGCTGCATGGCTCAGTTTTGAACTTTTTGCGTTTCATCATAAAAGTTACATTTTTGCGTTGAATTGCTATTACAATATAAATGGCTCTAAGAAATGAATAAGAAAAAATATCTGATAACCCTGCTTTCGATCATGACGATCAGTGTATTCTTCCAAATGGATAGTCACGCACAAAGATTTGGAGGCGCTGCAGTTGTGGGTTTAAATGCCTCCCAGATCGAAGGAGATCTTTTGGCTGGTTATAATAAACTGGGGCTTACGGGCGGTGTCAAACTGGAATATGCGCTTGAAAAGCCGTGGTTCATTTCACTGGAATTATTATACAGCCAGCGGGGATCTCAATCAGAACTGGTGCCCAATTCCAGCATTCCGATCCGGAAGATCAATTTGCAATACATCGAATTGCCCATTATGGCGATCTATAAGGACTGGTGGATCGAAGGCGATGATTATTTTAAAGTCAATGCCGAAGCGGGTTTGTCCTATGGCTTTCTGTTTGATTCCAGTGTGTCCGAAGGTAGCTTTACAGTGGGAACGGATGATCTGCAGACAAACGACCTGGCTATCTTAATTGGAGCCAATTATTTTGTAAACAAACACTGGGCATTTGGTGTGCGTTACAACCGGTCTTTAACCAAACTATATAAAAATCCGGATACGGATGAAAGGGATCTGTTTGGTTATTTCCTAAGCTTCAGAACAATGTATCAATTTTAAAAAACTATAAATATGTCAATGAGGAAATTCAAATTTATCTTGGTTATTTTTACTTTACTTTCATTAGTGGCTTGTAAAGGGGAAGAGAAAAAAGCAGCTGTTTCCGATACAAAAGTTGCCCCTCAAGAAGTACCGGGGAATATAGAACTATCAGCACTTCAGCCGGATGTATTCAAATATGTATATGAAAATTGTGATTATCTGGATATCATTTTTGAGAACCTGCCTTTTAGCATGAGTCAGGACAATCAAAACGGGATAAAATCTTTGATGTCTTATATCGATTTTCAACCGCCAGTGGCATTAAAGGATGACTGTACACCAATGGGTCGGCAGATTTATCAGATCGCAGGTGAAGTTATTATGGAGGCAGACATGTATGTTTCTCCGGATTGTAATTATTATGTGTTTTTCTATCAGGGAAAAACTTATTATAATGCAATGGTCCCTAAAGGTGTGGAATTCTTCACGGCATTGAAGAATAAGAAATTCAATTAGCCATAGCTGATCAGAAAAAATAAAGAGGTCCCATCATTGTGTATTACAGAAGTGCGCTTTTTTATTCCGTTAAAGTCAGAAAGACAATTCCAGCTCCCAATGCTGCTCCTATGAGCGCACTAACCAGATGTTTAGAGGTGATTTTGGCACGATAGGTTGAATGATAGTCCTGTCTGTAATAATAATATTCAGCAAATGCAGTTCCGGCAATGGCACCAACACCCGCGCCAAGTAAAATGGAACCATTACTTGGATATTCCTTGTAATTTAACCTGACTTCCCGATCGTTTTCATTTTGATCAAACATGATGGATCCATAGGCCCCATCCTCATTTGCATTTTCTGGGTTATGATTCTTTAACTCCTGGATTTCGCGGCCAGAATCTATAATCTGTAAAGTGTCCTGAGCGCTGATAATGGACATTTGCACAATAAACAAGCTTAGAAAAATGATTGCTTTTTTCATGACTGAATAGTTAATAGATTTGGAGAATCTGAAGTGAAGCTATCCAAATATACATATTATTCAGCACTTTAACAAATGGATCAGGTCCCAGATCCCTGATTTATCATGCCATTTTACATGCCTTCTAAAATATTTCCACTCAATTGAAGTAATCTGATCTCATTGATTTTTGCGATCAATTTTGCCCGGTTAAAATTGATCTGGGCATAGAGTAAATTCAATTGCGCCTGTCTGAATTCAACGGAACTGATCTGACCCAATTTAAATTGCTCTGATGTTCTGTCAAAATTGAGTTCAGCAGTGTTTATGTTGCCGGTTTCCACCTGCATGATGTATAATTGATTCTGATAGGATTCCCAGCTATTCGAAATGTCCCTGGTGATCTGTTCTTTCAGCTGATTTTCAAGAATATCCTGATTGTCGAGTAAAACCTTCAGGTTCTTATTTCGGACCTTATTGAATCCCCCGTCAAAAATATTCCAGGAAAGACTAAGTCCGGCACCGAAATCTGATGCAAACTGATTTTTGATCGTCACTTTTGAATCATTCAATCCTCCGAATACACCCAGGGAACTATTGGCAGAAATCTGGGGCTTTAACGCTGTGTTATTGATGTCTATATTGAGCTGGCTCAATTGCTTTTCATTTTGAACGAGCATCAGATCAATATTTTTTGTAAATGCTTCAGTTAATAGTTGCTCTAAACTCAGGTCTTTTTTAAACGACAAACTTGTATCAATTTCAAATGGTGTGTCAACGGACCTTCCAAGCAATAGGTTTAAATTTCTTTTTTCGTTGGAAAATTGTTGCTTCAGATTTAAATAGTCAATGCTATCCCGGTTGATGTCAACCTCAGCATTCAATACCGCTAATTTATTGTTTTTGCCATATTTATATTGATAGATCGCCCTTTCTTTCCGCTCTTTGGAAATATCAAGTACTTGTTCCTGAGCCATCAGGTTTTCCTTGATCTGAGCTATATTGTAATAAGAGATCAGCGTACCGCTAATGCTGTATTCAATCGATCTTCTTTCTTCCAGTTTAGCAAGATTAAGGGCTTCTTTCAATTTCTCTTTATAGAGTTTTCTGCCATTAAAATCATAGATCAGGTAATTGGCAGATACCCCCGCATTAAAATCAACACCCTGAGTTACCCAGGTTGAAGCGTTTGGTATTGTTTCACTATTATAACTGATCTCGGCACCGCTTAAGCCATAATTTGTGCCGGAGTTGAGTCTGAAAGTTGGCAATTCACCGGTATTGAATTTACTGGTATTATTCGTAGCAATTTCAGTTGCGTTTTTTGCCAGCAGAATGCCATAATTATTGGCTAATGTAATCTCAACAGCTTCTTCGCTTCGAAGCGTTTGTGCATCCAGCTGAAAATGGATGAGTAAAATGATTATGATGAAAAATATCCTATTCATGATCTTCGATATTTAATTCTTTAATGGCTCTTTCTACAGATTCCTTGGTCGGTTTTTGACCAGTCCAAAGCCACTTTATATGAACTTTAAGTGCATTGCTCAGGGATAATAATAAGGGTAGCATCAATAAGGTCAGGAAAGTTGCTATGATAATTCCATAAACGATGGATAAGGCCATCGGTATGAGAAACTGTGCCTGTCGACTTTTTTCAAAAATCAATGGTGCCAGTCCTGCAACTGTGGTTAAGGAAGTCAGGAAAATGGCCCTGAATCTCGATTTACCTGCTGCGATCAAGGCATCGTTATATGGGAGACCTTCCTGCAAGTATTTGTTGAATTTTGTGATCAGAACAAGTCCGTCATTGACCACTATTCCAATCAGTGCAATGATACCTAAAGTGGACAAAATACTGACCTGCATGCCATGCAGCCAGTGTCCCCAGGCAACACCGATCAAACTGAACGGAATCATGACCATCAAAATTAGGGGTTGACTGTACGACCTGAATGTGAAGGCGATAATGGCAAAGATCAGGAATAAAATAGCTGGTAAAACAGCTTTTGCAGAAGAACTGGTTTTAGCTGCTTCCCGGTTTTGACCTTCGTATAAAGCAGAAACAGACGGGTGCTTGGCAAATACCTCTTTCATTGTCGTTTCCCTGATCTCCCCCAGTATATCACTGGCACTCTCTTTGGCATCCGTAAGATCTGCATTCACCTGTATCTCTCTTTTGCCATCAATGTGGTTGATGGCTACTTCACCCCTGGCGATTTCATAACTGACCACCTCATTTAATGGCACTCTTTCCCCGGAAGGGGTCAAAATACGCATGTCATCCAGATTTTGAATGAATCTACGGTCGTCGATGTGGTAACGAACCCAGATCTTCACTTCATCCTGTCCTCTTTGAAGACGCTGGATCTGTTTGCCAAAAAAGGCACTTCTGACCTGAGACATGATCTCGTTATAATTCAAGCCCAGTAAATAGGCATTCTCTTTTAGTGCAATATTAATTTCCTTGATTCCGGCCGGGTCATTGTCATTGACATCCTTTAATGCCGGGTTTCGCCTTAATTCACTTTTCAGGTATTCTTTGGCTGATTTGAGTTCTTCAATGTTATATCCAACCAGAGAAATAGAGACTGGTTTTCCACCAAACATGGAGCCTGATCCAAATGTCAGACTTTCCGTTCCTTCAATCGTTCCAACTTCCTCTCTCAATGCCTTGGTGATATCGATGGCTGAAAAATCCCTTTCATCGCCGGGCAACAGGTTGACTGTCACAGAAGCTGAAGATGTTCCGGGACCTACCGTCGTGATAATATTATTAACAATGTCCTTGTTGCCGGTTTGTTTTTCCTTAAAAATATCATTCACCCGCCAGGCAGCTTCTTCGATCTTAAGGATGTTGGCTGAAGTCATTTTTTCACTTGTTCCTTTAGGCATTTCAAGACTGATGGAAACCCGGTCACTTGAAATGTTGGCAAAAAAGGTGGTTTTGATGATGCCACCACTCAAAGCGCCAATGGTAAAGATCATCCCGGCAACCGGGATTGCGATACCCATAAATTTATGTTCTATAAAAAATTTCAAATAGGGTCCGTATAATCTGTCCCTGCAAAACCGGATGAACATATCCCCCCATTTATTGAGCAGGAATACTTTTGTTCCTTTGTCCAGTGCTTTTGAATGGGCAATGTGTGAAGGCAAAATGATCAGGGCTTCCAATAGTGAAAACCCCAGGGTCAGAATAACGATAATTGCTATTTGACCGAAAAAATCACCAACCCGTCCATCGAGGAAAAAGAAGGTGGAAAAGGCGATGATCGTTGTCATGATCGCACTGGTGATCGGTGGTAACACTTCCATTGTTCCATCAATTGCAGCTTGTATTTTGGTTTTACCTTTTTCATGATGATGATAAATATTCTCACCGATAACAATCGCATCATCCACCAAAATACCGATCACGATGATCATACCGAAGAGGGAAAGTACGTTTATGGTTACACCAAAATAGGAAGCGAAAATGAACATCCCCAAAAATGAAATGGGTAGTCCGAAAGCAACCCAGAAAGCCAATCGAGGTTTCAGGAAAATAGACAGGAGAATAATAACCAGTAATATTCCAAGTAAACCATTTTGCTGCAGTAATTCACGTCTTTGAACCAAAGAAACAGAGGAATCTCTGGTAATGTCTATTTTAACATTGGAATTGCTGGCATTAAAGCTTTCGATGTAAGCCTTCACTTTATCATTGGATGTGATCAGGTCCTCATTGTTCGTGCTCAGAACACTTACCCGGATGGCCGGGTTACCGTTATAATTGGTTCTGTTTGGGTCTTCAGACCATTTGTCTGAGATGGTTGCTATATCCCGTAAACGTATTGTATTACCCAGTTCGTCCGTTCTGATAATGATAAAATCCAATTCATCACCGTAATAATTTTTGTTGTTGGCCCGGATCAGATATTCCTCACTTTCCGTTTTGATCCGTCCGCCGGTTGTAATGATATTAGAAGAAGCAACTGCTCTTGCTACCTGGTCAAAGCTCAGATTATACGCTCTGAGGTCGTTTTCTCTGATGGCAATTTCGATTTCTTCATTTGGGAAACCAGACAGATTAACCTGAGAGATACCATCCATGGACCGGATGTCATATTCGATCTTTCTGGAAATGGTTTTTAAGGTCTTTAAAGGAACCCCCTCACCACTTACTGAAAAAGTGATGGATTCCCGCATCGCTTCTCTTTTGGAAATCACCGGTGGTTCCATCCCGGTAGGGAAGGAAGGTACCCGGTCCACTGCATTCTTAATGTCAAAAAGTACGATATCAGGATCATAACCTTTTAATACATCCACTGTGATAATGGCTGCATTCTCTGAACTTTTGGATGTGAAACGTTCTATTCCGGGAAGGCCTTTGAGGTTTTCCTCTATTTTCAAAACAACTCCTTCCTCCATTTCAAGGGGAGAGGCACCCGGATAGATCAGGCTAATATTGATAACCCTGCTTTCAACCAGAGGAAAGAATGAAGATTTCAGACTGAACATGCCAATTGTACCAAAAATAAAAAAGGCCAGAATGATGACCCAGGTTGACACCTCATATTTTATAAAATAAGAAATTATTTTTTTCATGATTTATTCTTTGGATGATCAGTTAGATAATACATCTACCTTCATTCCCGGATATGCGCCCGGAACCGGATTTGCCAGAATATGGCTTCCGTTTGGAATGTTCTTAACGATCACACTGCCATCATTAAAGTACACTGGTTCAACAAGAATGCTCACCAGAACGGAGTCTTTTACTACAAAAATTGAATTTTCGTTATTCAAAAGTTTCCTGTTTATCTGGAAAGAATCATCAATTTTCTTTGCATCCAAATCTGCTTCCAGGAACATGCCATCCCAAAGATCTTCAGATTTTATTTCTATGACCACCATGATACTCTGTGTTTTCGTATCCAGTTTTTTATTGATCCTTGTAATGGTTCCTTCCCATTCTTTGGTCCCTTCCAGGTTATGGGTTTTTACTTTTTTGCCCACTTTTACAAATTCCTGATTGGATGAATTAACAGGTGCTTTTAATTCAAATACATAGGGCGAAACAAATTCTCCCAGCTTTTGCCCTGGGCGAATAAGCGTACCTTCTTTTACCATTGCTTCAGTAACATAACCATTGAATGGGGCTCTGATCAAATGTTTGTTTAATCGTACTTCCAGGTTTTTAATAGAATAGAAACTGGTATAGATTTGTTTTCCTGCGATGTAAAACTTTTCCTGGTCAGACGTTGGCTCCGGCAATGCCTCCAGTCTTTTTTCCATGTCAAATGAGGAGATGTAAGCCTCCCATGCGGGTGCCGAATCCGGAAAATCAAGTTGTAAGTCCGGCATTACAGCTACGATCTGGTTGAAAAGATTGCTTCTTTGTGCTTTCAGTCCGGATAGAAATTCTTCTGAATTGATCCCGATCATCACTTCACCCTTCTTAAAATAAGTGCCTTCAAAGAACCTTTTATTTCCCCTTTCCATGATTCCCTGAACCTCAGAATAAAGGTCTACCTTCTCTTTTGCATGCACTTGTCCGCTGGTGGTGATCTCAACAGGAAAAGAGGCGTTTTGAACCACTTCGGTATAAACAGCTGTCTTTTCTTTTACACTGTTAAATTCCTTTTTTTTCTTGGAATTTGACATGTTTTTTGCTGCGAAGAATGAACCTGCGAGCAATGCAACCCCTAATAAAATGACCAGAATCTTTCTTACCATATTAAATGTAATTTACCTTTTGAAGGTGTTGAAAAATCAATTAAAAATTAAACTGCAAGATAGGTATAGATTTTATTGAAACATAGTGTTTTAACAAAATCAATGAATGCCTTGGCTGATTAAATCAGTCAAATAGAATATTGGAATTATTAATGTTCGTGTAGAGGAATTAAAGAAATGATCGAGATAAATCAGAACTCCAGTCTGAAATTGATGTTATAAATCCATGCAATCAGTAAAACCAATGCCAAAGTAAATAAAATGGTCCAGAACAAAAACTCTTTTCCTTTTCCGTAATCTCTGTTTAAATTAGCCATTTCTGAATGTTTTAATGATTCACAAATTAAATAGAATTAATCCAATAATCAAAATATAGGTTTAATAATGATTTTAGTCTTCTGTTATTTTTTGAATATGTGGATCATTCCCGTTCCTTTTTGACTGAATCTGCCTATAATACAAGTCGTTTCAAGTTTTTTGTTTTTTAACTTTTCAACTAGTTTTCGAGCATCTGACTCACTTAGGGCGATCATCAAACCACCGGAGGTTTGTGCATCAGCTAATATGATCTTTTCAGTTTCAGATAAACCATTGAATGTGCAGTTTTTCTCAACATGTCTCAGATTCTGGTGACTTCCTCCCGGAATAATACCGGCTGCAATCAGATCTGAAACACCCTTCAATACAGGGATTTGATCCATAAATAATTCCACGTCACATTCTGATGCCTGGCTCATTTCACTCAAATGACCGAGCAATCCAAAGCCGGTAACGTCTGTACAGGCAGTAACATCAAATTCCACCATGGTTTCAGCGGCAATTTTATTCAAACCGCTCATCATTTCTGTCAAAGCCTTTATCGATGGTTCATCCAACATCCCTCTTTTTAATGCCGTTGCCATGATTCCACTGCCCAGTGGCTTGGTCAATACAAGCACATCGCCTGGCCTGGCTCCGTAATTTTTTATGATCTTATCGGGATGAATAATGCCGGTAACCACCATTCCGAATTTTGGTTCGGGGTCTTCGATCGTATGCCCTCCTGTAATTTCTATGCCCGCTTCCTTTGCCTTGTCAGCAGCCCCCTGAAGTATTTTTTCAAGGATGCTAAGGTCCAGGACGTTTTCCGGAAAACCAACGATATTCTGAGCGTATTTTGGTGTGCCACCCATCGCGTAAACATCACTGATGGCATTGGCAGCAGCTATCGCTCCAAAATCATAAGGGTCATCTACGATCGGTGTGAAAAAATCCAGCGTCTGAACGATCGCCAACTCATCTGTCAACTTATATACAGACGCGTCGTCTGATGTATTCGTGCCAACCAGGATAGAAGGATCCGTTGTTGCAGGCAGGTTTTTGAGGATCCTTGCCAGTTTTTCTGGCTGGATCTTACAGGCGCACCCCAGGCCATGTGTGTATTGTGTCAGGCGCACTTTTCCCGTTTCTCCGGCAACAGAACCACCTCCTTGTTGTAAAGCGGCAACTGTTGCTGAAACGATCTCTACAGCCTGGTCGATCTCTGCCGCCGTACTGTATTTCCCGGTTGAAAAACGGATCGTCCCCATGGCATATCGCACAGGCAATGCGATCGCTTCAAGTACCGCAGATAATTCAATGTCTTCCGCGTGGCAGGCTGCTCCTGCGCTTACTGCCAGTCCGTCCATCCGGCTTACCAGGGTATTGGCCTCAATGCCCGGAAAGGACAAACTCAAAGTGTTTGGCAAACATTTTTCCGGGTGTCCGTTTCTTCTCACATCCTTCACTTTTCCCTGGATACCGGAAAATAACCTTTCTTTTAATTCAAGGCTTTTATTGTAATTTTTTTCAAGATCTCTTTTGGCGATCTCACAAGCTTTTCCCAGTCCTGCGATCTCGAGGACATTTTCTGTTCCGGGTCTGATATTTTGTTCATGATTTGCACCAAACATCAGTTTGTCAATCTGTATTCCGGAACGGATATACAAGGCACCTACTCCTTTTGGAGCATATAGTTTGTGCCCGGCAATACTCAATAGATCTACCCCCATCTTTTGTACATCGGTTTCGATCTTGCCAGTTGTTTGCGCAGCATCTGTGTGGAATACGATGTCGTTTTTTCTGGCTATTTCACTTATTTTACTGATATCCTGGATCGTGCCTATTTCATTATTGGCGTACATGATCGAGATCAAAATAGTATCTGGCCGAATGCTGTTTTCCAGATTCTGTATGTTGATCATCCCTTGCTCATCTACGGGCAAATAACTGATCTCAAATCCTTTGCCCTCAAGATATCGGCAAACTTCTGATACAGCGGGATGCTCAATGGTGGATGTTATGATATGTCTGCCTTTAGGTCTAAGGCGGGAAGCAATACCCTGAATGGCCATGTTGTTGGATTCCGTACCGCCACTGGTAAATATTATTTCGGATGGCTGACAATTTATAAGTGCAGCAACTTGTTTTCTGGCCTGTTCAATTATTTTTTTTGCCTGTATGCCTAAGCTATGTGTGCTCGAGGGATTTCCATACACTTTTTCCAGAACAGGAATCATTTCCAGCGCGACCTCCTGGTCAACGGGTGTTGTGGCATTATAATCCAGATAGATCATGATGATTGCATTTGATTGGCAATGTGAATGAGATGTTTGGCAATTTCTTCTGGCTGGCTCAGCGTCTGATCAATTTCGATGATTGAATCTTGATCCCGTTTAGATAGCCCATATTCATAGGTTTTATCGTAATAAACAAGACTGATTTCTGCAACGGTCAATGGATCATCATTATTTAAAGCATCAATCGCCTTTTGCATATGCTGACCACCCAGTTTTTTTTCTATTCTCCGGATCGCTTGTTCAAGTTCGGACCTTTGCAGGTGGGCATAATCAACTTTCAGATTCTGAGCCCTTGTTTTTAATGGAATGTTCAGTTTGAAAACCTTTGATTTTCGAATGGTCTCATAGAGTTCAGCAGGAAGATGGTTTGAACCCAGAATACGACTTTCGTCTTCTACCCAGATCGTTTTGCTCAGATCGAAATCAAGCCATAAACAAATCAAATTATTCTCAAACTGTTCATTGTTGACCTGTTCTTCCTGACCAATAGCTCCAAAACTGGAGCCTCGGTGGTGGGCTTCCATTTCAATGTCGAGGATCTGCTCGCCCAGATTTTTTAATTCATAAAGAACATGGGTCTTTGCACTTCCCGTGTATCCGCCTATGATATAACAATGTTGTGCCAAAGACATTTGCTCCTTTCCGTAATTGCGAAATGCCTTGTAGCCACCTTCCAGTAACTGGCAGTCAAATCCAGCCATCGTTAACAGCCAGGACATACTTGCTGATCGCATGCCTCCGCGCCAGCAGTGAATCAAAACTTTTTTCCCTGGAAGCTTTCTGCGTGCGCGCCTGACAAAATGGGCCATTTTGGGTCCGATGAGTTCAAGGCCCCGGTCAAATGCAGCTTCTTTTCCGTGTTTTTTGTACAAGATTCCAATCTCCTCCCGCTGATGGTCTTCTAAAATGGGCATATTAATACTGCCCGGCAGGTGACCGTATTCAAACTCTCCGGGTGAACGGACATCCAGCACCGGGATGGTTTGCATTGCCTTAAAAAAAGCCTCAGGTTTGATCGTTTTAATCATAGTGCGACAAAAATACAAATATTGAACTGATAAACCAGTCTGATTTAAGCTTCACGACATTTCTTTATATTTCATTATATTTGTTTTGATTTCATTCCCTAAGATTAATTAGAAACTGGTATGAATAATAGTTCTCAAAGATTGTTGTCACTGGATGCATTCCGTGGCTTGACCATCGCAGCGATGATCCTGGTCAATACGCCGGGAAGCTGGTCGCATGTATATCCACCTTTGCTTCATGCCAGTTGGCACGGCTGGACACCGACCGATCTGGTTTTTCCTTTCTTCCTTTTTATTGTGGGTGTGTCCATGCGCTTTTCTTTTTCAAAATTCAATTATGAATGGTCTGGCGAAGCCGGAGTGAAATTGCTAAAACGAAGCTTGTTGATCTTTGTTATCGGATTATTGCTAAATGCCCTTCCATTATACGACCTGGACCTTTCAACTTTAAGGATCATGGGTGTTTTGCAAAGGATTGCGCTTGCTTTTGGAGTAGGGGGACTGATCGTGCTTACCTTCCGTAAATCGGTTAACTTATATTTGATCATTGCCGGGATCCTGCTTGGGTACTGGGGATTGTTATATTTTTTTGGAGGTTCGGATCCATACGGACTTGAAAATAATCTGGTCAGACAAATTGATCTGGCAATTTTAGGAAGTGATCATTTATACAATGGTTTTGGAATTCCATTTGATCCGGAAGGAATTTTATCTACCCTTCCTTCGGTCGGGACCGTTCTGATCGGATTTCTGATTGGAAAATTTATTAAAAATAAGATTAAAACGGAGAAAGATCTGCTCATGCTGATCGGGATCGGTTCCATTCTGGTTCTGGCTGGTTTGATCTGGAATTTTGTTTTTCCTGTCAATAAACCCATCTGGACCAGTTCTTATGTCCTTTTAACAAGTGGGCTGGCCACCATCCTTTTATCTTTGTTCTATTGGCTAATCGATGTAAAAAGCTGGAAACGATGGAGTAAATTTTTCCTTGTCTTTGGAGTTAACCCCTTGTTTGCCTATGTACTTTCAGCCATTTGGGTGAATCTTTTGTACCTAATTGTCTTCAGTTCAGGAGATCCGGCGAGCAGCTGGAATCTGTACGATTGGTTATATGAAAATGTTTTTGCGTCGCTTGCCGGCAAGTTGAATGGATCCCTTTTATTTGCTTTGACCCACGTGGGACTCTACTGGGGTTTGCTATATTATTTATACAGACGAAAAATATTTATTAAAATTTAATTTTTATGTGGACGTTTAAGCCTAGAAAGGGATAAATACCCGACTTTATATATTTTATCCTACATTTTGATTGATAATCGGTATTAATTGTAAATTTGCGAAAAAAATTATTATGAATATTATTACATTAATTATTGGAGGGTTGGGCGGACCAGAACTTATTGTGATCGCCCTGATCGTATTGTTATTGTTTGGCGGAAGAAAAGTTCCTGAATTGATGAAGGGGCTTGGTAAAGGAATCAGAGAATTCAATAATGCCAAAGCGAATATTCAATCAGAAATAAATGAAGGGATGAAAGAAGTAGATGCTGCTCCTAAAGCTAAGTCTGCTGAAAAGGAAAAAGTTTCTCTCAAAGCGGAAGACGCTATTGATGAAAACAAAGGTGCCTGATAAACGGCATTATTAAAAAAACGTTAAATGTTTTTTATTTTAACGAATTTTGAATCTTGGTTCGTCTTTGTTCTGAATGGATTGTTGGACGAGCCAAAAATATTATTTTGCAACTTTAATTATTAAGAATGAAATTATTTTCAATATTGTTTTCGCTATTGTTTTCAATAGCTGCATTTACGGGTCAAGCACAAAAATATGCTTACCTGAATTCATCAGAGATCATCATGATGCATCCTGATGTTAAAGCTGCTGATCAGAAATTGATCAACTTTCAGGGCGAGTTGATGAAAAAAGGAGAGGGAATGGCTAAAAAGCTTGAGGCTGATTATAATGCCTACGTTATCGAAGCCAATTCGGGTACTTTGTCTCAAGTGCAAATGCAGGGGATGGAAGCTTCTTTAGGTACACAACAGGAAGCCATCAGACAGTTTGAGGTAGAAATGAAGCAAAAAGTACTGATCAAAAGAGAAGAATTATACAAACCTATTTTGGATCAGATCCAAAAAGCAGTCGAAGATGTTGGTGCTGAAAATGGGTATATGATGATTTTTGACACAAGTACAGGTGGTATACTACATGCTGCTGACTCAGATAATATCCTGGATAAAGTAAGGTTGAAATTAAATTTGTAATCTTATTGTTGAAATAAGTCAGGTTAAACTAATTTGATCTGATTCAAATAGAATTCATTGAGTTTGTCGATGAATTCTATTTTTTTTGTCTGGTCGATAAATGATGCTGTAAAAGAGTTTTTAGCGAGCTGATAAATATCCTCCATTTGTAAATCAAATGTATTGGCAATGGCAATCAGATTCTCATTTACATAGCCACCAAAATAAGCCGGATCATCTGAATTGATCGTTACCAGCATATTTTCATCCAGCATTTTCTTAACCGTATGGTTTTCCATTGAATCAACATTTCTCAACTTGATATTGGACAAGGGGCAAAGCGTCAGCGGTATCTGCCTTTCGATGATCTTTTGAGTCAATTCTTTATTTTGACAGGATTTATTTCCATGATCAATTCGGTCAACCTGTAATACATCTATGCTGTTGAGTACGTATTCCCATGGGCCTTCTTCTCCGGCATGTGCCACGGTTTTGAACCCATCTTGTCTTGCTTTTGCAAACACCTCTTCAAACAACTCCGGCGGGTAACCGATCTCAGTTGAAGCCAGTCCGAAGCCGATTATTTTATCCCTGAATTTTTTGGCAATTTCATAGGTTTCAATGGCAGATTCGGGGCCTAAATGTCTGAGGAAACAGAGTATTAACTCAGCGGATATACCTGTTTGTTTCTTGCTTTCATCAATCGCTGCACAAATTCCTTCTATTTGAATTTCAGGCGCCATACCCCTTCTAAGGTAGGTCTGGAAATCAATGAATATCTCCGTATGTAAAATATTTTGTTCAGATGATTTTTGAAGATAGGCAAGGGTGATATCATAAAAATCCTGAGAAGTTTTGAGAATTTTTGTCCCCTCATTATATAAGATCAGAAAATCACGAAGATCCTTAAATTGGTAAGCATTCGTTGTTTCCTCAATATTTTTATATTTAAGCCTGATCCCGTTTCTGTCCGCAATGGCGAACATCATTTCAGGTTCAATGGTCCCTTCCAGGTGTACGTGTAATTCTGCTTTTGGAACCTGATTGATAAATGAATATAATTGATCTTTTTTATTCAATGGATTAGGATTTAATCTAACCTACAAAAGTACTAAAGAAAACCTTGCTGCCCAATCGGGCTGAAATAAATATTTCAAAATATGTTTCCAAACCCACCAATACTTTTCTGATCATTTGCTTAAAATCTTTTGTATTATAGCAGAAAGTTGCCTGGTAAGATTGTTGATGTCTGCAAGATTTAAGATGTATTTTTAAGAACAATGATTCAAAATAAACTGACAGTCTAAATAAAAAATAGCATTACAATTTTTCTGCAGCCCTCCCAACCCGCATTCAAAAACAAAAGGTGCAGCGCACCGCAACCTCTATAAGTTTCCCCACACCCCAACCCGCATTCAAAAACAAAAGGTGCCGCGCACCGCAACCTCTATAAGTTTCCTCACACACCCCACCCCACAATCAAAACACAATCAGGTCAAGCGCACCCCCACCCCTACAACATTCCCCAC
>Ga0102814_10001543_pt1 | contig 16234 bp, 10 predicted proteins | sample ColrivemetaGS741_FD_79112 | JGI IMG/M metagenome (GOLD analysis project Ga0102814, IMG submission 79112) | Estuarine microbial communities from the Columbia River estuary - Flood tide ETM metaG S.741 | ecosystem: Environmental > Aquatic > Marine > Intertidal zone > Estuary | place: USA... | reverse complement strand
TAGCGCAGCGGGTTGTTGCGCAGTGCGGGTGATCCCGGAGCGGTGATCTCGTATAGCGCGGTCACGGCATGGCCTGCACCCAACTCGCCCGCATCGACCCGGTCATTGTTGAAATCTTCGCGGGCAAGCGCGCGGGTTTCATAGCCGATAAGGCGGTATTCAGCGACTTCGGTCGGGTTCCATTCGACTTGCAATTTCACATCGCTCGCGATGGTGAAAAGGGCGCCGGTCAACTGGTCAACCAACACCTTTTGGGCCTCGGACAGGGTGTCGATATAGGCGGCCTGACCGTTGCCGTTTTGGGCCAGCGCCTGCATGGTCGAATCGTCTAAGTTGCCACGGCCAAAGCCAAGAACCGACAGGTAGACGCCCGTATCGCGCTGGGTGGCGATATAGGTTTTGAGCGCCTCGGGGTCGGAAATGCCGACATTAAAATCGCCATCGGTGGCCAGTAGCACGCGGGCAACCTCGCCGTCGCCCGTCATCGATGTGGCCAGCGCATAGGCCTGCTGCAACCCGGCCTGCCCAGCGGTGCCACCACCGGCCTGAAGACGATCAAGCGCGGCAATAATAGTGCCACGATCAGCGGCTGGGGTTGGGGCGAGAACCTGCCCCGCAGAGCCCGCATAGGCGACAATGGCGACTTGGTCTTCGGGGCGAAGTTCGGTCAGCATCAGTTTCAGGCTTTGGCGCAAAAGACCAAGCTTATCATCGCTTTGCATTGAGCCGGAGGTATCAATCAGGAACACCAGATTGAGCGGAGGGCGACCGCTAATCGCGGGCATTTCGCCTTGCAGCGCGATGCGCACAAGCTGTGTATCGGGGTTCCACGGGGTGGGCATTACGGCGATATCGGCGCGAAACGGGCCTTCACCAGCATCGGGCGCGGGATAGTCATAGGGGAAGTAGTTCACCATCTCTTCAATCCGCACCGAATCCGGGCTTGGCAGAGAGCCGTTCATTATAGAGGAGCGCGCGATGGCCCAGCTGGCAGTATCAACATCAGCTGAGAAGGTGGAGACCGGCTCTTCGACGGTGACTTTCACCGGGTTTTGTTCGGCATTGGCGAAGGATTCGGTATTGTCCGGCTGGGGTTGTGCGATGATATCGCTAGGCGCTGGCGCGACCAAGCGCGAAATGGCCGGCGGCGGTGGTGCCATTTCAACAAGGTTGGACTGGGCTACCACGCCGCCCAAAACTTGGCTGCGTGGGCTGGGGGCAGATTGGGTTGCTTGGGCAGTGGCTGTTGATGCGGCGGCAGGGGCCGCATCGGCACCCACATCAAGATCAGCGAAACTTTCCTCATCAGCCGTTGTCGGTGCGGTTAGGGCTAAATCGGCTGGGCTTTGCGCATTGTCATGCTCAACACGGGTTTCGGCCTGCGGGCTGGCTGGGGCAGTGCTTCCATCTGGTTCAGCAACATTGCCAATTGAGGCGCTGGACGTGATCACCGCAGGGGCGGGGGTTTTGATGGTGCCGGGGGTAAAATTGCCCGACAGATAAAAGCCAAAAACAAGCGCGGCGACGGATGTGCTGCCGATTAATGCGGCATTGGTGGAAATTTTGGTCAGCATGGTGCGAACTCCTTTTATCAGCCCCGCCCTGAATGGGCGGTCAGATATAGGACGCGGCTGGGGGGCTGATTCTTGGAGGTCGTCGAAATTTTTACGCGCGGCGGCGACGTTGGCCGCGCGGCGTGCGGCATCGGGCGATGGCGGGGCGGACTTTAATGCGTCTTTCAGGCGGTCAAATTCATCGCTCATGCGGTACCTTCCTCTGCGGCCATGGCGCGCAGTTTCTTTTTCACTTCCGACATGCGCCACGCCACAGTGCCTTCAGACACGCCCAGCACATCGGCGGCTTCGGCTTGGGTCAGGTCTTCGCCCAAGGTTAGGGCCAGCGTGTCGCGCAAATCCTCATTAAGTTGAGCCATGGCATTGGCCAGCCAGTCTTGGGCTTGAGCGGCTTCAGCGGCTTCGGCTTGCCGCGATTTTTCCCAATCGCCCCAGCCATTGGCGGCGCGGGTGCGCGTAGCCAAGCGGCGTCGGGCATCATGGGTGGCGTTGATGACGACGCGGTAAAGCCACGTGGTAAACCGCGCCTCGCCCCGCCAATGGCGCAGCTTGGTGGGCAGGGCGGCGCAGATATCTTGCGTCAAATCCTCGGCATCGGCGCGGCGGCCCGTTAGGCGAAAGGCAAGCGCGAACATGCGGTCGTAATGGCGTTCAAGCAACAGCGCAAAAGCCGCCCGATCGCCGCCCGCCGCCGCCTGTGCCAAGTCTTCGTCCGAGGTTTCCATAAGCATCACGTTAGATGAGACGCATGCCGCGGCGCAATCCTTGGCGGGTGGGGTGAATTATTTGTGGGTCAGTAATCCCGCTCAAAGAATATCCCCAACCCGGTGTCGCCATCGCTGCCGACTTCGGCGCGGCCGATGAGGCCGTCCATAATGTCGATGTTGACGCTGAGGTTGGTGGTGCCGTTGGTGTTGAGCTCGACCTCGGAATAGATATTGTCGCGCAGATAGCGGCCTGCTGTTAGCGAGGTGTCGCCATCGACAGACTGAATATCAAGGTTATCTAGCCCGGCGGCGCGGCGCAGCGTTGTGATGAGGCCACCGTTTGAATTGCCACTAAGCTCGGCCACGCTGGCGGCGAGTTGGGCGATTTGGAAGGGCGAGAGCGAGTCGAGCCCGCGCGAGAAAATGAGGCGTGCGAGGATTTCATCCTGCGGCAATTCGGGTTGCGAGGTGAGGATGATTTCGGGCGCTGTGGCCGGGCCGACAAGCTGGATGTTGATCGTCAGATCAGCGCTGCGCGATACGGCGCGTAAATCGAGCATCGGGATCAGGCGGCCAGCAAGGGTGGCGCTGCCTTCAGTGAAATCAATGCGTTCGCCGAGCAGGTCCATCCGGCCGCGCAGCAGGCTGAATTGGCCCGTTGGTGCCGGGTCATTCATCGAGCCGGAGAGTTGCAGGCGGCCACCGAGTTCGGCATCTAGCCCGCGCCCGCGCACAAATATCTGGCCCGGTGCGTTGATCGCCAAATCAAACCCAAGGTTGAACGCGGCGCCAGATTGGCTGGCCGGGCCGACACCGGCGAATTGCTGGGTGCGGCGGATGGGGCGGGGCACGTTGATATGCGTAATGTCAGGCAGCTCGGCGGCGGCGGAACTGCCGGAGGGCACCTGAATTTCGGCGTTCAGCAGGTCAACCTGGCCCGAGAGTGTGGGGAAGGTTGCCAATGGGCCGTTAAGGGCAAGGTCGGCATTCAGCAACACGCTGAACAACTCGCCATCGGAATAGGCAAGGTTGCGCAGTTGGGTGGTTAGGTTGGCGGGCAGGCCGGGGCCAATGCCGACCGTGCCTGCAAGCGTGATGCGGCCACCGCCAAGCACATCAGCCTCGGCCTGATTGATGGTGATGGTTTGACCGGAGAGCGTGGCCGCAAGGGCTAGATTATCAAGCCGCAGGCGCTGGGCGGGGGCGGACAGGCTGGCACCTGTGGTGTTGATGCGGCCGGCAAGTTGCGGGGCTGTGGCGGGGCCAGCGATGGTGATCTCATAGGTTGCTTGCCCGGTGAGGCCAATGCCGGAACTGGCCAGAAATTGGCGCGTCAGGGCCAAGGGCGCGCGGCCTCTGGCAGATATGTTGAGCGCGGCGAGGTCAAACGGAATGCGGCCCGAAAGCTCGAGGCTGAGGTCGGGGCCGCCGGTGGCATTGAGGGATGCGATTTGGACTGCCGTGCCACTGGCGCTGCCATCGGTTTGGACGCTGAGCGGGGGCAGGCCGTAGGTTACAATCGGCGCGGCGATAAGGTTGTTAAGCGAGAGGTCGAAGGTGATGGCCGGGTCGCCCAATGGGCCAGACAGGGTGACGCTGCCTGCGGCCCGCCCATCAAGGCCCAGCGTGGGGGCGAAGGTGGCGGCGCCTGCAAGTGGCAGGTTTTGAAAGCTGGCGGCGAGGTTCAAGGCGGCAAGGTCATAGGGGATTGTGCCAGCAAGGCTAAGGCTGAGCCCATCGCTGCCCGTGGCCGTAAGTGATGACAGTTCAACTGCCGTGCCGCTGGCGCTGCCTTCGGTTTGGATGTTGAGCGGGGGGAGGCCATAGGTTTGAATTGGCGCGGCGATAAGGTTGTTAAGCGTCAGGGCGAATGTGACGGCCGGGTCGTTCAAAGCGCCTGTCATTGAGGCTTGCCCGGTGGCCAGCCCATCAAGGCCAAGCGCGGGGGCAAAGGTGGCGGCGCCCACAAGCGGCAGGTTTTGGAAGCTGGTGGTCAGATCCAAGGCGGCAAGGTCGAAGGGAATTGTGCCGGAGAGGGTGAGGCGCAGGCCGTCGCTGCCCGTGGCCTCCAATGTGGTGAATTGCAGCGCGCTGAAATCAGCTTGGCCTTGGGCGCGGATGTTTAACGGTGATAGGGCCATGCTTTGCAGTTCGACGGCGATCAGGTCTTCAATGGACAGGGTGAAGGCGATGTTGGGGGCATCCAGCGTGCCGGTTACGGTTGCCCTGCCAGCGGCCAACCCGCCAAGGCCAAGTTCGGGCGCTACAAGTGCAGCGGTGCTGAGCGGTAGGCCTTGGAAATCGGCGGTCAGGTTCATGGCCGCGCCGTATTGGCCTTGAACGGTGGCATTCAGCCCCGAGGCGACCTGAAGGCCTGCCGATAGATCAATGGCATCCTGTGGGCCGTTGGCGGTGAACGTTAGGCTGGCCGCGCCCGGCAGTTGGGGGATGAAGCCGGCGAGCTCGGTCAATTCGGCTTGGCCTGTCAGCGCAATGGTTTCGCTGGACAGGGATGCGGTCACAGTCAGGTTGCCCAGATCGCTGGTGAAGCTGGCGTCATTCAGATGCAGACCGGATTCATCTCGGCGGATTTGGCCGGAGATGGCGCTGGCGCCGAGAAGCAATGTGTCAAGCTGGGGCTGGTCTAGGTAAAGGTCTTGACCGTTACCCGACAGGGTAAAGTCAAACTGACCGCCCAGAATGGGGAATGTGCCTGCGGCGGTGACGGATAGCCCGCCAGCAAGATCGCGGCCTGCGAGGGCGGAAAACGGGGCGAGTTCGGCAATGCCGGCGGTGAAATAGCCGGTAAAGCTGACGCCTGCAAAGGCGCCGCTGGCGCGCAGGCTGCCAAGATCGGTTTCAAACGCGGCGCGGCGCAGGTTAAGCGGCCCGCCCGCAGCCCAATCCCATTCGGCAGACAGGGCGAGTTGATCCCCAAGGGCGGCGGCCGTAGCGGCAGAATCTGGCCGCAGGTTTTCGGTGGTGGCCGTGATAATGCCGGAAAGTTGGCGCAACGCCGGATTATCAAGGTTCAGGGCCATGCCCTGCATATCGCCTGCGACTTTGCCGATGCGATAACCGGGCAGGCGCAGATCTAGCGCGGCAAAGCTGAGTGTATAGCTGCCATCGGTGGATTGGCCGTATTGCAGATTAACGCGCGCCGAAGTGACCGTGACGTCTTGGCCGAAGGGCAATTGAATGCGTGAGGACCCGGCATTGCCGACAGCGATGGTTAGGTTTGCTTGCCGTGGAAAGCCGTCATCAGTTGTATCTAGCTGGCCAGTAATGCCGAGTTCGGCGGTGCGCACCGACAGATCAGACAGGGTGACGCCGCCGGTATCGCGCAACAACCCACTCAGCGACAGCGTGCTGTCACCCGCAAAGAAGGGGCGATAGGCGGCAGGCAGAAGCCCGGCAATGTCACCATTGAGATTGGCGATGATGTTGCGCCCAAGCGCTTGGCGGGCAAGGGTTAGGTTGCCCTCAATCAGCCGGGCTGCGCCAACATCAACCCCAAGTGAAATGGCCAGATCATCGAGCACGCCCTTGCCTGCAAGCCGCGCTTGCAAAGCCGGGGTGCCTTCAATGCTGAGCGCATTGGCGACGACGCCATTGGCAGGCTCGGCGGCGGTGGCTTCAAGATCAAACAGGGTTGTGGCGCGGTCATAGCTAAGGCGTAGGGCCAGATCGCCGCCCGGGCCATCAAGGCGGGTGGCGGCCAAATTGGCGGCAAGCCCGTCCGTATCAAGCCGGAAATCGGCGCGCAGTGAGAGCGTGGCGGCAAGGCCGATAATGTCTTCACCAAGGTTGATTTTGGGGGTCAGCACCTCGGTGATTTGAATGTCGACGGGCAGATCGGGCAGGGCAAAGGCTGCGGCCTCGGGCGATGGTGGGGTTGTCGCGGGCAGCGGGCGGCGCAGCAGGTTGATTTCGGCGGCGCGCAGGCTGGTAATGTCTAGCCTTGCCCTGAACAGGGCGGCGCGGCTCCACTCTATCTGGGCATCAAGGATTTGCAGCCAAACACCGTCGGCATCAGAAATGGTGATCTCGGCAATGCGGGCAGACGAGGACAGTGCGCCTTGGATACCCGTGATGCGAATCTGCCGATCGGGGGTGGAAATGGAGTCTTCAATCCATGTCAGGATGGTGCCGTTTTCACTGTCTTGGGCCAGCGCCAGATGGGCGGGAAATAGCAGTATGAGGATGAGAGTGAGGCGGAAAAACTTCAAAACGACTGCCCCAATCCGATATAGATGCCGATGCCCGGATCACCGGCCTGCCGGTTGAGCCCGCGCGCAATATCAAGGCGCAGCGGGCCAAGCCCGGTTTGATAGCGCAGGCCAAGGCCGATGCCGGTATGCCAATCGCCGGTTTCGCCGGGTAGGGCGGTGCTGCCGACAAGCCCTGCATCGGCGAAGGCAACAAGGCCAAATGTGTCATTGATGGACCAACGCGCCTCGGCCGATAGGTTGATGAGCGACAGGCCACCCGTCAGGTCATCGCCCGTGCCAAGGCCGCGGGTGTTATAGCCATAGCCGCGCACCGAACTGCCGCCGCCGGAGAGATACAGCAGGTTGGCGGGCGCGTCGGCGAGGTCAAAGCCGATCAGGCTGCCAATGCGGGCGCGCCCGGCCAGAACAAAGCGTTCCTCTGCGCCAAGGGGTAGGTAGCCGCGCGCTTCGGCCAAGGCAGAAACGCCGGCTTGGGCAGATTGGAATTCCCAAAGCGGGGAAATTTTAAGATCGAGATACAGGCCGCGATGGGCGTCCAGCGGGTTATCGCGGCCATCATAGGTGGCGCCCAGATGCAGGCCGACCATTTCGTATTGTTTGAAAATATTATCATCGGTCAGGTCGGAATAGGCGGCGAAGGCCATGGCCTGTGCGGCATGAGGGCCGTTAATATATTGCACGCCTATTTGGTATTCCGCCGCGCGGGTGACAAAGCCGGGCGTGGATTCGCGCGAGGCCCGAAAATCCATTTCAAAATTGAGGTCCGGTAGGAAGATGCCGGGGCGGGTGAAATGGGCGCCAAGGCTGTAATCGGCCACATCAAACCCGGATTGCGGGCCAAGGCCAGAGATTGAGGCATCAAAGCGCAGGCGTTCGGCATGGCCAAACAGGTTGCGATGAAACCAGAAGGCTTCGAGCCCAACACCATCAAGCGAAGAAAGCGTTGCGCCAAAGCCAACGCGGCGCAGGGGCAGTTCCTCAAGCGCAATGGTCAGGGGAAGTTGGCCTTGGTCGTTTAAAGCGTCGCCTTCGGTGATGCGGACCGAGCGGAAAACGCCAAGGCGCAACAGGCGGGCGCGCAGGCGGGTGATATCGTCGGGGTCAAACGCGCGGCCATCGGGAAAGCGGGTCATGAAGGCGAGGAAATCAGCCTTTGTGCGGGTTTGGCCGCTGACGGCGACAGGGCCGAATGTGGCCGTGGGGCCGGGGGCGATGTTCAGATTAACGTCCATTTGCGCGGTGGCGTGATCGGCCACAATCTGGCGATCAGCCAGCCGGGCCAAAGGGTGGCCTTGCTGGCGCCAAGCCTCAATCGCCAGATCGGCCGCGCTGCCAATGCTGCCTGCAAAGGCCGGCTCGCCTTGGGCAAAGCCTGAGGAGGCGGGTGGATCAACCCGGTCATTTCGGCGCTGAGCCTCGGGCGCGAGCGGGCCGATTGTGGCACTGCCGAAGGTGAATTCCGGCCCCGGATTAACCGCAATGGCGATTTGGGCGGGCAGGGGGATGTCGGCATCAAATGGAAATGTCCCCGCCTCGCGGCCATTGATCAGAATCGAGATTTGCGGGCTGTAATAGCCGTTGGCATATAGCGCTGAGAGAATGGCCCGATAATCGGCATTGGCGATGGCCAGCAGGCTATCGGTGTCGCCCAAGGATTCATACCGATCCGCCCAGAGCACCGAGGCATTGCGGATGGTGCGCAGCACAGATTTTGGCGCTGCATCGACATTCAGCGTTAATTCATAGCCATTCGTGGGGATTTTACGTTGGCCAAACAGGTGAATACCAAAAAGCTCAAACGCCACCACAGGCGTTGCTGGCAGTGCTGTAAGCGCAATGGCGAAGGCTGCTGCAAGGCGAAAATGAAGCGTTTTCAATGGTTAACCTAACGCAATTTGGGCCATGATATCTGAGCAAAAAGCTGAGGACTGTTCTGGGTTGAATTCTGCTAATTTACTAGCAGAACCCGCCCATGATTGGCAATGAAGCGCAGGGCTCAATTCGGGATGAGTGGCATGATGCCGCCGCCCAGCGAAGTTTAGTTAAACATCGTATCCGGCAGGATAAGCGAGATTTGCGGGAATGCGATGAGAATGCCGATGGCCACAATCATCATACCCCAAAACGGCAGGACGCCGCGGAAGATATCGGCCAAAGATACATTCGGCGCGACCGATTTAACGATGAAAACATTAATGCCGACGGGCGGCGATATTAGCCCCATTTCTAGTGTCAGCACGGTCAGCACGCCAAACCAGATCGGATCAATTCCCAATTGCAGGATGATCGGAAAGAAGATCGGCAGGGTGAGGACCAGCATGGCGAAGCCTTCTAGAAAGCAGCCAAGCACCAGATAGATGGACAGGATGAGTATCAGGGTGCCGATGGCGCCAAGGTCAAAGCCAAGGATGAAGGCGCCAACGGCATCGGGAATGTGGCTGAGCGCAAGGAACGGGTTGATGAGATGGGCGGCGATCAGGATCAGCATGACGGTGGCTGTGGTGCTGACGGAATCTTTCGCGGCCTCCCAGAACTGGGCGATGGTGAGGTTGCGGGTGACAATGCCGATGATGATAACAACGCCCGCGCCGACGGCCGATGCCTCGACCGGGGAAAAGAGGCCGCCGTAAATGCCACCAATGGTCAGAAGAATAACGCCAATAATGGGCAGGGCGCCAGCAAGAGCGCGGGTTTTTTGGCGGAGATTGGTTGATGGGCCAGCCGGGCCATATTCGGGCCGGATGGTGCAGATCAGCATGATCGCGACAATGAACAAAAGCAGCAGCAGAATGCCCGGCAGCACGCCTGCCAAAAATAGCCGGCCGATGGATTGTTCGGTAAGGATGGCGTAGATCACAAAACCGGTTGAGGGTGGGATAAGAATGCCCAAAGTGCCGCCCGCTGCGACCACGCCTGTCGACAGGCGGGGGTTATAATTATAGCGATCCATCTCGCCCAAGGCGACCTTGCCCATGGTCAGCGCCGAAGCAACCGAGGAGCCAGACAGCGCAGCAAAGCCACCACAGCCGATTACCGTGGCCGAGGCCAACCCGCCACGAAACTCACCAATAATCGCATAGGCAGCGTCATAGAGTCGGCGGCTCATCCCAGTGATTGACGCGACATTGCCCATGAGAATGAACAAAGGAATAACGACGAGCTGGGGTGAGGAGCCGAGGGTAAAGGCCTCGGAGGCCAACAGGCCGAAGGCGGAGTTTGAACTGTCAATCAGCGTGATGCCGAAAAAGCCAACCACAAACATGGCGAAAGCCACAGGAATGCGCAGCGTTAACAGGACGAACAGCACAACAATGCCGAGCACGCCGATTGTCTCAATGCTCATATCTGGTCTTCTTTTCGGGTATCGCGGCCGGATATGGCCAGTTCGAGGGCGCGCAACAACATGGCCGCCGCGGTGACCAGCGCAAAGACTGACAGGGCGTTTTGGAACCAAGATTTGGGTAAGCGCAGCAGGTTGGTGGAGAGGTTCAGCATGTCCGATAGCTTGGCGCTTTCATTGACAGCCCAAGCGAGCGTGACAAAGATAATGGCGCCCATCAGCGCGGCCAGAATATCGGTGATGCGGTTCCACATATCGGGAAAATAGGGTTCAAACAGGTCGACCGCGATATGGCCGCCGCGACGATCACAAATCGCCATGCCGCCAAAAACAAGGATGACCATGGCCATAGTCGTTATATCTTGTGAACCATAAAGCGGCGCGCCAAGCGCGCGGCCAACAACATCCACAAGAATAACCCCGACCTCTGTAAGAAGGCCGAGGGTTCCGATAATGGCGGACAGGCTAATCAGCCCATCCGCCGCAGTTCTGAGTAGACGCAACAAGTGTTATTCCCCGCGCATCGCAGCAAGGGCACCCGCGCCATCGACGCTGGCAACATAGGCATCAACTACGCCTGCAATTGCCTCATTAAAGGCGGCAATTTCTTCTGGAGTCAGGTCGATCATGACATTGTTGGCATCGGCGCGCGCAGCGGTAAGCGAGGCATCGGCCGTTGCCAACCATGCGGTTTCGGCACTTGCCGAGGCGACTTCGCCCGCAACGGCATCAATGGCAGCTTGCTGATCGGCAGGCAGACCATCATAGCGGGCTTGGTTCATGACGGTGTAAAATGTCAGGCGGCCAAGTGGGGCGCCAAGGATCAGCGAATTTGCCACCTCATCGAGTTTGAAGTCGATCAGGGTGGATGAGCCGGTGAACACTCCGTCAATCAGCCCGGTTTGCAGGGCGTTATAGACTTCGTTAATTGGCATTTGCACAGGCGTTGCGCCCAATGCCACAGCAATATCAGCGGCCGTTGCCCCAGCCACGCGGATTTTTAGGCCAGCCAGATCGGCTGGCGTGCGAATTTCAGCATCGCGCATGATCATGATATTGGGTTCAGATGTCCAAAGCGCGATCAGTTTTGTACCGGGGAATTCGCCAGCCAGATGTTCATCATAGGCTGCCAGCAGGCCAATATAGCCCGGCTCGCCATCGGCAATGGCACCTGGCAGTTCGGCGATCATGGTGCGGCCAAATTGCGACGAGGTATAGCCGGGCAAGCCCCAAGCCACATCTGCCACGCCTTGCAACACGCGCACATATTGTTCAACCGGGCCTGCGCCCAGTTCGCCACCATGATAACCGCGCACGGTCAACGCGCCGCCGGTTGCATCTGAAATGCTGGTGTTCATCAGTTCAATCACGGATTGGTTGATCGTGTGAAACGGCGGTGTGAAGTTTGCGAATTTCAATTCTTCAGCCATAGATGCCGTGCCGATCAAGGCAGCAAGACCCGCGCCAACGATTGTGTGCTTCATATTCATTGTTTGTGTCCTCCCAATTACGACCCGCATTTTTGCGGCGCCGGATAACTCCGGACGATAGCGAGCCACCGTCCGGGGTGATAATCAGTTTTATGCCAAAAGGTATTAGTGCAAGCTATACCTTAGATTTCGTGCGCCAGCTGTCGGCATAGTTTTCACGGGCTTCAGCCGCATAAGGCGTTGGCGAGACGCGCACCCGGATTTCGGTTTGCTTATGGCGTTCGGTCGAGGTTTTTCCGGTTGTTTCGGGCTCGCCCCAGACCAAAGTCAATACATCGCCGATTTGCACATCGGCATCAACAACACCCAAGGATAGCATTGAGCGCTCGTTATAAGAATAGCCATTAAACATCGACATGCCGACGCGTTTGCCGTCTTTCATAATCATGTCGGCGCTGGATGACGCATAGTTTGGCTGTGGAAAGTCTATCCATTTGAAATGATCCTCGCCGGGGCGGAAGGCTGAGGCGATGACGTTGACGACATCCTCTGAATTCCATTCAAACGTGACCTTTTTACGGTTTTTAGCACCGCGCATAGCTTCCAGCGCCGCTTTGCCGATGAAATCTGGTTTTTTCCAGCCGATGTAGAAATCATAGCCGAGTTCGAACGGGTTGACGTAATAGTCTTCGATATTGTCTGACGCAAAGCTGCCACCGATTGAGCCGCCGGCCTCATAGCTGTCAGCGCCCAGCCAATCCCGATACTGCTGCATCATGCCATCACCGGTATAAATCCCCGGCAACGGCGAGGGGATCCAGCCGGATTCCAACGTGTTGGTGGAATAAGCGCGGCTGCCAACCTGCCGCAGATCGACGCCTACATCGCGCGCGGCCTGCAAGATGGTGGACTGGATATAGTCCTTGTCGGCATAGGGGCCCCAAATTTCCAGACCGGGCGCACCGGCCATGCCGTGGCGCAGCGCTTGCACGCGTTTTGTGCCGATATTGATCCAGTCTACATGGAAGAATTTGATGTCGGGCACAGGGCCGCCGTTGATGGCTGTAAAGATCTTGTCAGCCTCGGGCCCTTGGATTTGAAAACGGTAATGGGTGCGGTAAATGGCTTTGCCATCGGGGCGGGAATTGGAACGTGGGTCGTGATGCACACGGACATTCCAACTGCCAATCGCCGCCTGAAACCTGACCCAGTTTGCGGTGGGTGCGCGGCCAACCAGCACGAATTTATCCATCCGCTCGCGAAAGATGATCATATCACCGATGACATGGCCCGCCGGGGTGACGGGCACAAAATGCTTGGCGCGGTTCAGATCAAAATTAGCAAAGCTGTTGATGCCGACATGGGCCAGCATGGCTTCGGCATCGGGGCCTTCGACGATCAGCTCGTCCATATGATGAGACTGGTCAAACAGCACTGCCGAGTCGCGCCACGCGCGCTGCTCGTCACGCCAATTGGTGTATTCGGGGGCAACGACGGGATAAACATACATGCCGATCTGCGAATTGCGCAGCATCTGAACGGGGTTGGTATGTTTGGCCATCAATGCGGAAAGATTGGACATTCAAAGCTCCTGCTTGGGTTAATTGGATGAAACGAGCGCCAGACCGGGAACCCGGTCGGCAAGATGGGGATCGCCGCGCAACAGAAATTCAAGGTTTTCACGGGCGAGGCGGGCATGTTCACGGGCCAGTGCCTCGGCGCGCGTGCCTTCGCGGTTGCGGATGGCAGACAGCATTTCACGGTGCTGGCGCTGGGCGCGGCGTAATGAGTGCTGAAAATCAGGGATAACCTCTTGGCCTTGCAGGAAGGCCGAGGGCGAGGCGAGCGGCAGGCGGCTGATGCGGTCAAGCTCACGCTCCATCACGGCGCTGCCAGCCAGGCGGGTCAAGATTTTGTGAAACAGCGCGTTATGTTTGACATAGGCGGCGAAATCTAAGCCGCCGGGGTGGTTTAGCGCTGCGTCAATCGCGTTTAGCACCGCGTCGGCCTGCGCCATGATTTGCGGGTCGGCACCGCGTTCAGCGGCCAGCCGGGCGGCGGTGCCTTCAATAACGCCGCGCAGCTCAATGGAATCGATGATGTCGTGCTCGCTCAGGCTGGCCACACGGCAACCGCCAGTGGCAATTTTTTCAAGCAGACCTTCATCAACAAGGCGCTCCATCGCTTGGCGCAGCGGGGTGCGCGAAATGTCGAGGCGTTCGGCAAGGGCGGTTTCGGGCAGGCGCAGGTTGGGTGCGAACGTGCCCGCAAGTATAAGCGCGCGCAATTCAAGCAGCGCTTTTTCAAACTGAGATGACCGGCCCCTAATGTCCACGCATTCCCCCCGATTCGCGATTTGGCGCAGGGTCAGCATAGCAAGCGATTTTGCATTCTGTATACAATTTATTGTTTGTGCGGCATAAAAATTCTGGAGAAGGCCGAAAAACGAGAATACTGTATACCAAATTGAACGCCATTGGGGCGTGGGTGTGGGGCGGTTATGACATTTTTGGATGTGGCGCTTGCGCTGATCGGGGTTGGGCTTGGCGGCGTTGTGAAGGGCGCATTGGGGGCGGGCGCGCCGATTGTGGCCATTCCGGTGCTGTCTATTTTGTTCAACGTGCCCTTTGCCGTGGCCATTATGAGCGTGCCAAACTTGATGTCGAACATTTGGCAGGGCTGGCGGTTTCGTGCACGGCTGCTGGCCCCACGCTTTGTGATTTCATTCGCGCTTAGCGAGGCGCTGGGGGCAGTGGTGGGCACGTTTTTGTTGGCAAACCTGCCAGAGCGGCCATTGATGCTGATCCTTGGGGTGATTGTGCTGGCCTATTTGGCGTTTCGGCTAGCGCGGCCGGATTGGAAGATTAGCCAGCAACTGGCGGATAGGCTGGTCATTCCGGCGGGCACGATTGGGGGCATTTTGCAGGGTGCTGCGGGAATATCGGCGCCGGTTTCAATAACATTTATGAATGCCATGAAGCTGGAGCGCCCGGTTTTTATCGCCACAATCTCGGTGTTTTTTGTGGCCATGTCGGCGGTGCAAATACCGGCCTTATGGAGCCTTAATATTATGGGCGCGGCGCAGTTTCAGCTGAGCCTTGCGGCGTTATTCCCGCTTTGGCTGGGGATGTTGGCCGGGTCATGGGCGGCGCGGCATGTATCAGCCTTGGTGTTTGATCGGCTGATTTTGGGGCTGTTGGCGGTGGTTGCGGTGCGGTTGATCTGGTCAGGCACGCTGGGCGGCTAGGCTGGGGGCGGCATCGCGCAGCAGGTTGAGCATTTGACGCTGGGCGGCGGTGGGCTGCCAATTGCTGCGCAGGGTCAGCCCGATGGGGCGTAGCGGAAGTTGGGTTGCAAAATCAAGCACGGTGAGCAAGCCCTTGGTCACCTCGGCCAAGGCTTGTTGGCGGGAAATGCAGCCCAGATGCGGGCTCAGCCCCAGCATTTCACGCATCAACAAGATAGACCCACTTTCCAAAATGCTCGTAGGCGGCGCGATGCCCGCTTGGGCGAAAAGCGCGTCAAATTGCTGGCGGGTGGGGGTGCCAAGGCTGGGGACAATCCAAGGAAAGCGGGCAAGTTCGCCCAAGGCCAGATCATGGCGGTGGGCGAGGGGGTGATCGTTGCCCGCCAAAAGCACCAGTGAATCATCAAACAGATGCTCTTGATGGATATCGCCAATCGGGGCTGGGTCGCGCAGCGCACCAATGATCACGTCAATCTCGCCATGGCGCAGCCCGGCGAGCAGGCGTTCATAGGGGCCGTCGATAATTTGGACAGGAAGGTTTGGGCGAAGGGTGCGAAACCGGACCAGCGCTTGCGGCAGCAATGCCGAGCGCGACAAAGGCAATGCACCGATAACAATGTGGCCCACTTCGCGGCCATCAAATTCGGCCATCTCGGCCTCGGCTTGGGTGAGTTCATAAAACGCAAGCCGCAGGGCGTTGGCCAGCGCAAGGCAGGCGCGGTTGGGCAATGTGCCGGATGTCGTTCGGTTAAACAGCGTGCGCCCGGCTTGTTGTTCAAGCTGGGTAATGGCGCGGTGAATGGTGGGCTGGGCCATGTTCAGGCGCCGCGCAGCAAGGGTGAAGTTTTCAGCCTCGACCACGGCGATGAGCGCTTGAAGCTGCGCAAAGCTGGCGGTGCGCCACAGGCCGGGGGCAACCTCGTTAAGCGCCGGGTCTAGCAGGGCCATGGCGCGTTTGATGCGGGCCACAAGAATGTGACCGCGTGGGGTGAGTGTTAGGGTGTTTGGGCCGCGATCAAAGACCAGCCCGCCAGCATCGCGTTCAAGCTTGGCGATGGCCTGAGAGGCTGCGGGCTGGGTAACAAAACAGGCCAATGACGCCTTGGTCAGCGACTGCAGTTCAGCCACCGACAGGGCAAGACGAAGGTGGCGCAGGTTGCGAAAGATCATAGGGATAAGCATGCCATGACGGGCCGTCTATATTCAACAGCTATAGCTATTAGTTATAGCGGTGAATGGCGTTATGATTTGCAAATAGGGCCCGATCGTCGGCAGAATGTTGGTGTAACCGCAACCCGGAGCTTTGCCATGTCAGACACCAAAACCGCCCTTGTCATCAGCGCCCATGCGGCGGACTTTGTGTGGCGATGCGGTGGCGCGATCGCGCTGCATGCCGAAATGGGATATCAGGTGACGGTGTTGTGCCTGTCTTTTGGCGAACGCGGGGAAAGTGCCAAGCTGTGGAAACAGCCGGGCATGACCTTGCAGGCGGTGAAAGATGCGCGCAAGCGTGAGGCCGAGAACGCTGCCGCCGCGCTGGGTGTGCATGATCTGGTGTCGATGGACCTTGGGGATTATCCGCCGGAGTTGAGCCGCGCTGACAAGGACGGCGTGGTTGAGGTTATTCGCCGGGTGCAGCCGCGTTTTATGCTAAGCCATTCGCAATATGACCCTTATAATACAGACCATATGTATGCCACGCAG
>Ga0102814_10001541_pt1 | contig 16242 bp, 28 predicted proteins | sample ColrivemetaGS741_FD_79112 | JGI IMG/M metagenome (GOLD analysis project Ga0102814, IMG submission 79112) | Estuarine microbial communities from the Columbia River estuary - Flood tide ETM metaG S.741 | ecosystem: Environmental > Aquatic > Marine > Intertidal zone > Estuary | place: USA... | reverse complement strand
CTTGAAGCTAATCCTGATGATCCTTTTTATGACGAATGGGTTCAAGCCAATTTGTCTTTAAATGATGAAGAAGGAGAACAAGAAGCTGAAGAAGCAAAGATGCCAGAAGAAAAACTGTCCAATTTTGAGAAAAAATTAGGTGGTGAGAATACAATAGATGATTTAGTTAACACTAATCAACAAAGAATTTTTGCGGCCTTAGCAGCTATACCAATGATTGAATCATACTATACAGTAGATATCCCAGGCGGTGAATACGAAGAGACTCTTACATTAGAGGATACTAGTTTGCCTGACAACCCAAGAGCGATGAGAAATTTAGCTTCTGATGCTAATCATAAAAAAATGGTACGCTCGCAATATGATAGAGAACAATAAAGGAATAATTAAATGTTCAAATCTATTACGTTCATGACAGCTATGATGGTTGCCACATCTGCATTTGCAGTTGATTCACCTATCACAGGTAATGTGTCATCTAAGTGCTCTATTTTTACAGATAAAGCTGGGGTGTACGGCAACCCATCTCCAGACGAATTAAGTACTCTAGCAGCCGATGGTGGTGTTTTGCCTATTATCCGCTACGATGTTTCAATTGCTGATTACTACACAGCTAAAATTTCATGGCCGAACTCATTTAGTAGCTCACCTACTCTCACCGATTCTGTTGCTTGGGACGGTGAAGTTTCAGTATCATCTACTTCTGATGCAGGTATGTCAGGGTATGAAGCTGCAAAGGTAGAATATGATAATCATACTGAATATGATCTTACAGTAGCAGGCTCTACTTGGTTTACCGTAGAATCAGAAGCAGTTTATGGACAAGACAAATCTTTACCGGGCGGGGAATATGTGGCTAACATAGTCGCGGAGTGTATCGCTGACTAATGAAAAAGTTTTATTATGTGTTTGCAGCTGTAATTGCAACTAGCGTTACGGCTCATGAGTTAACACCTACATATCCTAAACTCAGATCATCTTATATTGAAGGTGTGTCTGTCACGGACATGAAAATGTGGAATAGGAGAAATGACGTAAAATATTATGAAATAAACGTGTTTGATAAAGAATGGAATCCAGTCCCTTTTGCAACCCAACAGCGTTTATTAAAACTTGAGTATCTCTCACATAAATCCTTTGAAATTTATATACGAGATCAGGATATAAAAAGAGCGGAATATATCTGTACTACGTCTAAACAGTTAAAGGAAGACGTATCATCGTCAGGAGTAAAGTCTAAAATCTGTTCTAGAATTAAGTGAGTGAAATATGAGACTTTTAATATTATTGTTTATCGTTATAGGATCAGCATTAAACGCTGAATCGAGTTCGTTAAACCTGCAATTACCTGGGGTACCTGGTAACTACCAGTCCGACAAATTTCGTGCTGGAGAATTGGATTGCTCTAATGCAATTGGATCTGCAACTAATTTAGAAGTTGGGGTTACAGGATTAATTGACAAAGGTGATTATGATCAGCTCAACAACTATATTAATGGTGGTACGGACGTAGGCGTGTATGCTAGAATAATGATACCGTTAGGCAAGAGAGCTAAGACAAGAATTGATTGTAATAGGTTATATGATTTAGAACTAAGAAAGAAGCAACTTGAAGTAATGAAACTTGAAAGAGAATTACAACAGTTACGACAGTTGCAGTTTGAGGATTAAAAATGGCTGAAGTAGAATTTGGTGGATTAAAGTTTTCTGGTGGTAAGATGGTCGCGCTTCTTACTGCGCTGTCGACATTAGGCGGTGCGGCTTGGGGTGGGTTTGAAATCTACAAAGATTATATGGATATGAAAGAGATTATCCAAAACATTGATACTGATGCTATTGCCGCCCGTAATGATGTTATAGAAACCAAGCTTGATGAAGCAATCGATTACACAAGAGATATTAAATCTGGTTTAAAAGATGATATTCTTAAACTAGAAGCTAATATAGACCGCATGGAAGATAAAGTAGATGACTCGGAACGTAGAGTCAAAGACACCCAAGCTTCTATAGAATCAACCCTTGCTGGAGTTCGCAATGATCTTAACCAGCAAAGTAAAGATGTAACTTCTTCTATTCGAGAGGTAGAAGCTACAGTAAGAGCATCTGAGAAAGATGTACGTAATGTAATGAAAGATACTATTAAAGATCTAGAATTTAAGATGGATAAACTTGATGACGATCTTAGAGAAACATTACAAGAAGCTCTCGACAATCCCCTATCAGATTAAAAAAAAGTTTCGTTTTCCTGAAAAAAACAGTTGCACTTAGGACAAAAAGAGTCTAATATAAGGTGTAATAAGGAGAAATGAAATGGAATTTACTTACTCAGACGATTGCTTCTCAGACCTTTTTAAGGACGTAAATGGTTTCCGTCCTCGTGGCTCTTTGATGGACGATTGGAATGATCGTACTCCTCGCCAAAAGCAAGAGCTTTGGAACGCTCTCTGTGATGAGCTTGAGGAAAATACTAAGGCTGAGAAAGCAGCTGAAGTAGTCGCTATCGAGAAGTTTGAAGCTCGTATCCAAGATATTATTGAGCTAGGTGCTGGTAATCGCACTAACGCTCTTTTGTGGATGTCTGGGACAGAGACTTTCTACCACATTCAAGATGTAGAGCATTTTGTTTGGGAGCAAGGTATTTTGTTTACCGACTATGGTAAGCAGTTAATAAAAGATCTCGCAGAGATCGTCGATTATAAGGAGTATGACTATGCATAAAGGTATGTATTGGAAAGTCGAAGCCTTCTTTTTTAAGAATGGCGAATATCAATTGCAACATTTTATTTCTGGCATGACTCATAGTAAAGCTCGTGAATACTATTGGCAATTACACGATACTAATGAATATGCTATGCTTAAAATGAGTCGTCTTGATGGCGGCAAAGCCTGGTCGATTTCAGGGTTAGAAGCTGCATGACTCCTATAGAAATATTTGAATATAAGCAACGATGGCAGCGAGCAGGCTGCTATTCGGTGCGGCTTCATTCTGATCTAGGCTTGCAAGGTAAGGATTTTTGTAAGGTAATGATGATGAAGCAGCAGTGGGATATGACTGGATGGACGGATGTATACGAACACACATTTTATTTTGAATATAAGCAAGATGCAGATATGTTTCGAAATAAGTTCAAAAAATATGCAGATATGTAAAAATAACAGTTGCACTTAGTTCAAAAAGAGCCTATGATAAGATATCAATAGGAGAGTTAGAAATGGCAAATCCCAGTGAGTTTGAAAAAGCATACTTTAAAAAAAATAAAGATAAAATTTACTTTTGGGCAGAGCAGTTAATGCTTGATACAAATCTAGTAAAAGGAGAAAACTCACCCATCAATAAACAACCTCCAATTTTGATGAAATTTGTTTACCCTCTAGCTTTTAAACTTTCTTTTGAAAGTTAAAAAAACAGTTGCACTTAGTTCAAAAGTATCCTATAATAAGTTATCAAATGAGGAGATATGATTATGATGATTATGACTGATATTCAAGATACCTTAGTAATGCAGAAGAAACTTTCTAGCCTGCTGCGTCGCTCTAATACTTTTGGAATGTCTAAGTCAGATATGCAAGTTGAACTAGATATGATTATCTCTGATCTTATCTCAAATGTAAATCGTATTGAAAAAGAAATGAAGGAGTCTGTATAATGGCACATGAAGTAGAAATGATCGATGGTCAAGCTCAAATGGCATATGCTGGTGATAAGCCATGGCATGGATTAGGTGTAGAGGTCTCTAATGATCTTACTCCTGCTCAGATTATGGCTAAAGCTGGCTTGGATTGGGAAGTAGAAAAAATGCCTCTATCTTTTACTAACCGTGGCGGTAAGCTGCAAACAGTAAATAAGCATGCTCTGGTACGCTCTAATGATAGTAAAGTACTAGATGTTATTGGTGATGATTGGAATCCTGTTCAGAACGCAGAAGCGTTTGAGTTCTTCAGTGAGTATGTACTTGCTGGTGATATGGAAATGAATACTGCTGGATCTTTGAAAGGTGGAAAGAATGTATTTGCCCTCGCTAAAGTTAAAGAATCTTTTGATATCCTTGGACAAGACCAAGTCGACTCCTATCTACTGTTTAGCAATCCTCACGAATATGGTAAGGCTGTTGACGTTAGGTTTACTCCCATTCGTGTTGTATGCAATAATACATTAACCTTCTCTTTGCAGTCTTCTTCTAAGAACTTTGTTAAGGTCGGTCATCGTTCTAAGTTTGACGCTGATATGGTTAAGCAGCAAATGGGTATTGCTTCTGAGAAGTTTGCTCAGTATAAAGAGATGGCTGAGTTCTTATCTACTCGTCGCTTCTCTGCTGAGTCTCTTATCCAGTACTATAACGAAGTATTTCCATATACTCATAAGCAAGCAGAAGCTCCTACTAAGGTAGAAGATCTTTCTAAGAATGCTCGTGCAGCTATGGATTTGCTTTATACTCAGCCTGGTGCTCAGTATGGAGAAGGAACCTGGTGGCAGGCTCTTAACTCGGTTACTTACTTGACTGATCATAAGATGGGTCGTTCTGCTGATACTCGTATGCAGTCTGCATGGTTCGGTATCAACCAGTCTCGTAAGCTAAAAGCAGCTAATAAGGCAGTGGAGTTCGCTAATGCTGCCTGATGAAATGGAAGCGGAGAAGAATCGCAAGATTCTTCTTCAGCAAGCTGAACAGATTGAAATGCTTAAGCGTCAGCTTGCTGAAGAGACTGCTGCTAGATATGCAGCATATAAACGCATTGCAGAGTTGACTAGTAATGAGTGGACTTCTACGGCAGAAACTCAAGAGCGTTATCATGAATTTATAAAGAGGATGTATAATGAAACTTGTAAACAGTGAAAGAGAACCTGAATTGTTAGGAGTAGAATGCTCAGAAGAAGATTGGAAACAAATATCTCAGATTGTGGCTAATCTTAATCAAGACCTTATCGATTCTGGATATGAGCGATATCAAGCAAAAGCTTTAAAGAAAAAGGATTCCATTTATATCAAGACAAAATAAGGCCCGATGGGCCTTTTTTACTATTATAAATACTCCATATATCTTCAGAGGGTATCATGAAAAGTTTTAAATTTTTTATAGCGGAGGCTACTATGTTTGGAAGCATGTCACGAGGTGAATGGTTCAAATATGGTAATGACCGTCTTAACAAGCTTAAAGATATTATTAGAGACGGTGATCCTGTAAGTGATATGAATGGTAAAGATCTTCATATAAAAAATAATAAAACTAATTTAGATAGAATAGATGATTTCATTAAAGCAGGTCCGTCTGGTCCCTCAGCAACCTTTGTACTCGATCTTAAAAGCGGTACTGTAGAGAGTAATAAGATTGGTAAATCTCCTGCTTTCGGAGGTAAAGGACAAGGTCAAGGAGCTACAGGGAATACAGCTAAAGGTGAATCACTGCAATGTCTATACTTAGCAGCTATGTTGAGAGAAAGAGGTAAGCCAGACTTTCCTCATTTTACTCCAGAGCTACTTAAAGACTCCTATAATGATATTAATGTAGATGCTACATTTGTAGAGATTATGAAGATTGATCCTGCTTGGCATTACTCTGCATATGTTTCTGCTGAGTATCTTATTGATAAGAAGTTTGTTAATAAAAAACATATCTTTCATAGAGGCTCTTCTGTTATGAAGAAAATCTATAATATGAAAAAGAATGCATTTAAAAACAGCAATAAACCTGTGCTAACAGACGACAAATGGAATCCAGGAGATATTTGGGCGGTAGAAAAAGGTGTTAACATTTCTTCTGTATTAGATGATTCTTCTATTGAAACTCTTAACGCGTCTCTTATTAAAGCTTATAAAGATAAAAAGATTATAGGCATCTCTTTAAAACAGGTTAACAGTCTTAAGAAGAAAGCCAAACATACAGAATACAATTTAACTACAGCAGAGCAAGATAGTCATAAGTTTTCTTCAGTTAAACTTAAGTCAGATGGATCTACGTTCTGGAAATCAAAGTATGGATTTATCTTCTTTGATGGTAGTAGAAAGATGGATATGAGAGCCCCAGCTAACTTTGCCGCTCTTAACGTAGAGATACAAGGTAAGGGTGCAAGAGGTGGCAGAGCTGGATATTCTCAAATTGAATATGCAGCAAAAGTTTATATGAATAAAACTCTTCCTACTAATAGGCAGCTAGTAGCTGATGCGCGTAGTATGGAGGGTGGTAAGAATAAATCAAAAGCAGAAGCGTTTTATAAAATGCTATCTAAGATTCATTCTGATATAAAGAAAGACGAGTTTATGTCGGGTATTGCTGAATCAGATGGAGGTCGAATCCACGCTAACTTAGGTATCACATATATTGCTGATGCGCTTATGAGATCTAATCAAACTCAGAGAGATAAGTTTGTATCTCATTTAATAAATTATGCAGGGTCAAAAAGCTCTGATGCTTCAGTGTACGTGAAAGTAGAATCGAGATAAAATGGACAATTTTAAAAATTATATTACAGAGTCTAAAAATACACATATGACTCACATTGAAGATAAAGTTATCTACGGTGGAGTAAAAGGAACAAGAGAAGCAATATTAGCTTTGAGATCGCTTAGAGATATGCTAGGAGGAGTTCATGATGGATCTGTCAGCGTTAAGTGGGACGGAGCACCTGCCATCTTTGCTGGCATTGATCCCCGCGATGGGAATTTCTTTGTTGCTAAGAAAGGAATCTTCAATAAAGATCCTAAGGTCTATAAGTCTAATGCTGACGTGGACGCTGACACTTCTGGTGATCTTGCAATTAAACTCAAAGATGCTCTTAAGTATCTTCCAGCCTTAGGTATTAAAGGAGTCATTCAGGGAGACTTTCTCTTTAGTAAAAGCGATTTATCTACTGCTACTATTAAAGGGGAAAAATATATTACATTTCATCCAAATACTATCGTATATGCGCTGCCAGCAAAGTCGGATGGAGCTAAGGCTGTTAAGTCAGCAAAAATTGGTATTGTGTGGCACACAACCTATAAAGGTAACACCTTCGAGTCTATGCGAGCTTCGTACGGAGTTGATGTCTCCAAGCTTAAGTCAACAAAAGATGTGTGGTCACAAGATGCAATGTTAAGAGATTTAACTAATGTTACTATGAGTAAAAAGGAAACAGAAATTGTTAATGAATATCTTTCGCAAGCTGGATTTATTTTCAATCAAATCGCAGGATCAACTTTACGACAACTGGAATCCAACAAAGAGCTTGCCCGTCTCGTGGAGCAGTTTAACAACACCTTCGTTAGAGAAGGCCAAATCATTGGAGATACCAACAGACATGTCACCGCACTTATCAAGTGGATCAGCGCTAGATATCAAAAAGAGATAGATAAGCGTAAGAGTGATAAAGGTAAAGAAGCTCAGCAGAAAAAACTAAATGAAATACTAGATTTCTTTTCTTCTAAAAATAGAAACAGTCTCAAATATATGTTCGACTTACAAAAAGTTATTGTACTGGCAAAATTAAAACTTATAAATAACCTTAATAAATTAAGTAAAGTGAAAACATTTGTTAAGACTCGTAGTGGTTATAAAGTAACCGGCGAGGAAGGTTATGTAGCAATTGATAAACTTGGTGGTGACGCGGTAAAGATTGTTGATCGTATGGAATTTTCATACAACAACTTTTCGCCAGATATATTAAAGGGATGGGATAAGCCAACGAGGAACTAAATGGCAAAGAAATTAAACTTTAAAGATTTTATGGCTGTGGACTATATGCCAGGTGAAGATGACCTGATTAAGCAAGCAGCTAAAAAACGTAAACAATACACTCCAACAGGTAATACCGGAGAAGCGGTAGAAGCTACTAAATGTAAAATGTGTGGGTGTGATATAGACAATCCAAAACCAGATTGTGATTGTGAACACAAACATACTACTGAAGCTCTTACTATGATGCAAAGACGAGCAAAGTCACGCTCTATGAAAAAGTATCAGGCACGTCTTAAAGTAGGTCGTAAAAAAGCTGCAGCTAAAGTAGCTAACCCTAAAGTTCTTGCCAAGCGGGCTCGTAAAGCAGCTCGTAATGCAATAGCTAAAAAACTTACTAAAGGTATTTCGAAAGTTGATCTTACACCCGCAAGAAAAGCAGAGATAGAAAAGCGTCTTGACAAGATGGCTCCTAGAGTAACTAGGTTGGCTAAAAAAATGCTGCCTAAATTACGTCAAACAGAACTAGGTAGAAAACGCGGGTAACTATGATTAATCGGTTTAGTCAATTTCTTGTTGAAGAAGAGAGTGTTGTTTATTTTACGTTTGGTAGAATGAACCCACCTACTATTGGTCATGGTAAATTATTAGATACATTGGCTGGTAAAGCTCGTAGAGCTCCATATAGAATATTTTTATCTCAATCAAATGATAAAAAGAAAAATCCCTTACCATATAAAGATAAGGTAAAGCATGTTAGAAAGATGTTCCCTAAGCATGCACGTTCTATTATTCTTAATAATAAAATTAAAACTCCATTTGATGCTCTTACTTTTTTATATGATCAGGGTTATAAAAAAGCCGTGATGGTAGCTGGATCAGATCGCGTTACCCAGTATGATGTGCGTTTAAATAAATATAATGGAAAAAAAGGTGATCATGGATTTTATAATTTTGAAGGCGGCATAAAAATTATATCTGCAGGTGAAAGAGACTCTGATGCTGAAGGAGCAAAAGGCGCTTCCGGAACTAAACAGAGGGAATATGCCGTAGCCAATGATTTTACTGGGTTTGCCAGAAGCCTTCCATCCAATATGTCAAATTCAAACGCAAAACGATTATTTAATGATGTAAGGTCTGGGCTAGGACTAAAAGAAGAAAAACAATTTAAAAATCATATTCAATTAGAGCCCGTCTCTGATTTACGTGAAGCTTATCTTAGAGATAATATTTTTGAAGAAGGTGAAAAAGTTGTACTAACTAAAAAGGGTATTGTAGGCAATATAAAATACCTTGGTACGAATTATCTTATAGTAGAATCAAAAGGTGAAACGTGGAGATGCTGGCTTGACGACGTGTCTAAGATAGACCCTAATCAAAAAGTAGAATGGGATGTTGCTAATCTTCCTAATGAAGATAATGATGGTATTGTTAGAGAGTCTCTTAATGAAGCATCAATGTATGCAGATAAGCCTGATTGGGGTACTCCTGAATCTACTAAAAAAGCTAAAAAAGTAACTCCTGGACAATCTGAAGGTCTGTGGGATAATATTCATAATAAAAAACGTCGTGGTGAAAAAATGAGAAAGAAAGGTGCTAAAGGAGCACCTACTCCAGATCAAATAAAAAGAGCTCAAGAATCTAAACAAGATTCTGAAATTAAAGATCGTCCCGGCACTCAACCAGCCCGCTATCATAAAGGACTGGATAGAGCAACTAAAATCGCTAGAGATAGACATTTCAAGAAGCATGGTAAAAAAGCTGATAATGATTCTTCTGCATATAAACCAGCGCCGGGGGATGCTACTGCAAAAACTAAACCATCTAAGTACACAAAATTTGTAAATAGGATGATGAAATGAACTTTAAAGAGCACTTAATTAACGAAGATAGCTTTGAAAAGAAATCTAAAGCATCAGGTATTTCAACAGGTACCCTAAAGAAAGTTTATCGAAGAGGGGTTGCTGCATGGAAGACAGGGCATAGACCTGGCACAACACCCTCACAGTGGGGCCACGCACGTGTAAATGCGTTTATAACAAAAAAGAAAAAGGGTGGTCTTAACCACGATAAGGATCTAGCATAATGAAAAAAGAAGCTCTAGGATCTGACGATCCTCAATCATTAGATAATAGAAGACTTTCGGCTATTGCTCGTAACCCTAATCATCCTATGCATACTCATGCTAAAGCAGAATTGGACAGACGTAAAATGAAAAACGAAGGTGGTATGAAGCGAATTGCTACTACGCAATCTAACAAAGCAGACCGAATGGCATCTGGAGGTAAAAAAGGGTTGGAAACATTTAAGAAGAGAGAACCGCAGAGTGAAACCAAAGGTGCTCCTAAAGGATATCATTTTACACGCTCTGGTAAGTTAAGAAAAGGTGATGCAGGTGCAGATGGTCCAGGTGGAGCAAAGCTTCGTTCTGATCCTCTCGATAAACAACGCTCAAAGATTCCTCCTTTACCTGAAAAATTTGCTAATCCAGCTCAACAAGCAGCTGTAATGGCCAAGCTTAAGAAGTCTGGTAAGTATGATGGTAAAGAAGCTTATAATGAGCCTCAAGGTCAGGCTAAAGGTATGATGTCACCTTTGCAAAAAGCTCGTATGGATAAAGAAAAAGCTGATCGTGATAGAGACGGTAAGCTTATGAATGTAAAAACAAAAACTAAAACGGAGGCTACTATGAAAAGCTTTAGTGAAATTTCAAGATCTAAACTTGGTAGCTATGCTAAAGCTGCTAGTAAAGATATCGATAAACAACGCAATACTGTTAAGACAGCACTTGATCAACCCGCTTCTCCTATGAAAGCAAAAGCTGGAATGGACGCTATGAAAAAATTACATAAAAGATCTAGAGGATCTGACATGTATGTAAATAAAATGACTGGTCGCTCTAAAGTTAAGCCAACAGCAGAAGCTGCAGTCAATGAGGCGGGTCCTCGTCACACAATGACTCCAATGTATAAACGCTTTGGTGGAACTGTTATTCCTAAAAAGTTTGATGCTTATAAAAAGCATATGAAAACTCATAAATTAGATGAGCCAACAGTACGTATGATTCATCAAAACCCTGATGAGCCTGAATCAAAGCGTATGATGAAGAATCCAAAATACGCAAAAGCAGTAGATATGTATAAAGCTGCACATAAAAATGAATCGGTCGAAGAAGCTGCAGTCAATGAGCTTGATAAAAAGACTCTGGGGTCTTATATTAAGAAAGCTGGACCTGATGCTGTAAAGCAAACAGCACAAGCCAAGCGTCATTCTGATGCTGGTGATATGGCGGACAAAGATAAAGATATGTACAAGCATTATGCTAAGTCTCAGCGCGCTATGGATAAAGCAGCTAATCGTCAGAAAGGTATTGGTAAAGCAGTAGATAAGCTTACTAAAGAAGATACAACAAGAGTAGCGAAAGTAAGTGAAGCTAATAAAGAAACACTTATGAAGATACATAAAATGCTTGATCTTGAGAAAAATAAATGATTAAGTTTAAGGCTTTTATTTCAGAAGATATGTCAGGTATGACTGTTAAGTCAGGTGATAAAATATCTGTAAAAAAAGGCGCTGGTATGACTAAACAAGGGGTTGCTAAGTATAGAAGACGCAACCCTGGAAGTAAGCTACAAACAGCTGTAACTACTCCTCCTAGTAAATTAAAACCAGGAAGTAAAGCTGCTAATAGACGTAAGTCTTTCTGTGCTCGTTCTCGAGGATGGACAGGAGAAAGAGGCAAGGCGGCCCGTCGTCGCTGGAATTGTTAGATGGCCGTAAGTCAGTATCTTGAACATCTTGGTATACAGATTGCAAGTGGGTTAGTAATTAATACTTCTCATATTAATAAGTTTGGATTTAATCCAGCATGCAGCTCTAATTTAGAAACAATTTGGGATAGCGGAGGACTATATAATTATATTGAAACTCCTGGTCCTGCTACTGTTGCAGGAGCATCGGATACCGGAGCAGTTGTAAGCGTCCAAGGTCTAGATGAAAATTATGACTTCTTAACTGAAAGTGTATCTGTAGGAGGAACAACTACTAATAATTTTATTAGAGTGTTTAGATTAAGATTAGAGTCTCACCCTACTGCAGAGGTAAACTCTGGTGATATTACAGTAACTGTTGACGGAGCAGTGAGAGCTACTATGTTAGCAGGAAAAGGTCAATCGTTAATGGCTTTATATACTATACCAAGAAGAACAACAGGCTATTTAGTTAAGTTTCAAGGTAGTATTGAGAAGAACCAAGAAATAATTTTTAAACTGTTTTCACGCCGTATTGATAATGGAGTATTTAATTTAAAAGGACAGTTCGGGTCTTTTGGAACTCCTATAACATATGATTACCCTGTGCCGTTATTATTTAAAGAAAAAACAGATATAGAAGTACGCGCGTTGGTTGGAGCCACTGCTGGTGCTGGTGCTATTTTTGATCTAATCTTAGTACGCAATTAATTTATATTATAAATAACACTAATAAAATTAAATGGAATAACTTGATGGTAGATAGTAATATTGATCAAAGGCTTGGTAGAATAGAAGATAAAATGGATAAACTAGCAGATGCTCTTGTTACCATTGCCCGCTTCGAAGAGAAGATGGAAGCTTATAATAAGTACCGAGAAGATTCTTGGGAACGTATGAATAAGTTTTCATCTAAGCTAGATGTCATTGAAAAGATGTGTGATGAAAACGCTCACACTGTTAACGTAATTAATAAATTATTCTGGATAGCTATCGCCGTAGGCGCCAGTGCAATCGCAGCTCAAATTTGGATGTAAGGAACAACAATGAATAGAGAATCAATCAGTAAAATGGCTGCGGCAATGCAACAAGTCGCAGAAAATCAAAAGAAAACAGAACAGAGAGTAACCTCAGCTGGCCAAACAGTTGATAAACCTATCCAACATGACTGTGCTACACATGTAGAGCATGCTCAGTGGGGAGAAGGGTACCCTGTCTCTGGTCAACACACTATCGTTGAAACATCAGAAGGTCATGGATATGTAACTCATTACGATGTTAAATTTGATCATGGTATTGAAGAGAACGTGTCTGTAGAAGATCTTAAGATTTTAGCTGAGTCATCACATGGACATGCTAAGAAAAAGAAAAGCGAAGAAGTTGAAAAGGAAGCCAAGTTTGAGATTCCTGAAACTATTGATGCAACTGAACGAACAGCATTTCATGGCGCTGCAGCTGCTGCTCATGGTGCTGGTAAATCTCACTTCTCATTTCAAGGTAATAAGTATCCAGTAACTATGAGAAAAGATGCCGCTAAAGCTATTGCAGATGATGTAAACGAAAGCAAAAAAGCAGCATTAGCTAAAAAGCTAGCGAAGGCATCGGCTTCATCTGAAAAAGGTAAAGCAGCAGTAACACTGCCTAAAGCTCCTTTTGATATTCCTAAGGCTACTAAAAACGAAGAAGAAGAAGTAGTGGTTAATCCTAAGAAAGAAACCAAGAAAGCTAAAACTTCTGATGAAGTATCTGCAGTAGAAAGCACTGCATGGCCTGTGTATAAGCGTATTATGGAGAAGCGTGGAGAGCATTATAAGAGTGCTACTCCTGTACAAGAACCTAATGATGCATCTAAGTCATCTAAGGGTGCTCAAGATATGCTAAACACTCCTAAAGATGTAAAAGGTAACCCTGAAGCTTCAGGAGATGATGCTAAGAAAGCTGCAAATGCAGGTCCAGGTATGAAAGCTCGTCCAAATGACGGCAAAACCGGAGATAAGAAAATTATTCCATCAGCAACAAAGGCGTAATATTATGGCAATTAAACCTCCAGCGTGGTGCTCGCACGCAGTACCAGATATGAAAAAAGGTTGGGTAGACCCTAAGACAGGAGAATTATATAAATCTTCTAGATTTACTCAAGCTCAAATGAATGAGTATAACGGAGTCGCTGAAGTTCCAGAGACTTCTCTTCCTACAGCAGAAGCGGCAGAAGCGGAAGCAGCAATACAGCATATTATTACTGAAGGTAAAATTGAAGCTGGTATAAACGATCTCTTAGGTTCTATGTCAAAGGTAGAGCTAGAAGAAATGGGTCGTAATCATGGAGTTGAACTTGATAGAAGAAAATCTAAAAAGTCTTTAATATCTACTATGAAAGGCGTACTCAATAAATAAGTTATATATAATTTAAGTATATAAACTAATTGGGTGTGTTATGGAATTATTTGATGAGTTGTCTGAAGATAACTTTATGCTCTATGCAGTGAGACAATATTATAAACCTAACTGTATTGATGCAGAAGAATTTTATAATGATATGAAACGATTTATGTATCTTAAAAGACTTTTTTATAGGTATAAAAATACTGGAGAAGTTTCAGAGAGATTAATACTTAATCATCTGATAGTTTTATTTAATGTTTTTGATATCAAACCAACTCTTAAGATGTTAGAATATCAAATAGAGGATAAGTATTGGTCAGCTTTAAAACCTTTTCTTATTTTTCTTAACTATATTAAAAATGATGAGTATACAGATATCAAAATGGATCAGAGTGTAATAGACAAACTAAGGAAGATATAATGGGATTGATCAAGCAAGCCGGTGATCTTGTCTATACTTTTAGATTCTTAAGACTACTTACCACAAAATTTGAAGACACAGAAGCATACAAAGCTGGTATTATTGATGAAAATGGTAAGCGTTTAAAATCATTTGATCTTAACACTATGGATAATAGAAATACATATAAAAACTATTATACACCTTTTCATAGATTAGTATTCAATATTAAAAAGATTATGGAGAAAGTTCCTGGAGGGGGCTCTCGCCTAGCTTCTTATGCAGCTGCTTTGTATCTTCTCAAAGAACATTTTGGAGTTAAAGAAAAAGAGATTAAAAAGTCTCTTAATGTAGATCCTCTTGATTTTATGTTAGAGCAAACTGAATGGTTTGTATTAGAAGATATGAGACTATCACCTGGATCTTATAAAGTACTAAGTGAAAAACTGTTAAATGACACATATGATGAAGTAGTATTACCAAGAGATAAAGTTTCAGTAGGAGAAGATTGTTATCCTGTTGGAGAAATGTTTGGTTTAAACATCTATGAAGTTACTCACAGTAAGACAAGAAAAAATATCTATGTAGCAGTAAGCGAGTTATCAAGATGATAGCAAGACGGAAAAGAGCTGGTTATGGATAAACTAGATGAAAACTTTCAAGACGGTCGCAATCCTCAAGATAAAGGCGATAGTGCTCGGCACGGCATTCCAAAGAAAGCAACCATTGCTCAGCTAAAGAAGATTAGATCATCTGACTCAGCAAGTAAGCGTAAGAAACAATTAGCACATTGGCAGATCAATATGAGAAAAGGTAGAAAAAAGGCTAACGAAGAAGCAACCACTACTGCAGCTATTCCTAACCCTATAGATACTGTACAAGGTCCAAAAGCTAAAGAAATTAATGTAACTGATAGACGTAGACGCAAAGATAGATTACCTGTTCTTCTAAAGCGTTTTAGAAAGTATATAGATAGTGATGGCTAAAGTTTATATGTTTCTTTTTCTCGTCTCTCTTTTGAGTGGCGTTGGTTATGCAGGATACAGTTATTATATCTGGTCTGAAGAAACTATTGGCACTTTACGAGAAAATAATGTAAAATTAAAATCAGCAGCTGAAACGCTCCAGGCGACTGTAGAGAAGATGGCTGCTGATCAAAAAAAGAATGAACAATTAAATAAAGATTTAACCAAAAGATTACAGCAATCTCAAGAGCATTTAGATAAGCTTAGAGGAGTGTTTGCAAAAATCGACTTGACTATGGAGGCATTAACAAATGCACAAGGACTTGAAGACAGAGTTAACAATGCCGTTAACAAACTTATTGGACGGATCCAGGATGAAACTACTCCTCCTTCTGATAAGTCCGATGCTACTGACAGCGTGTCTGGGGAGAACTCCGGAGGCTGAAGTAGTAGTTACTACTGAGTATCAAGAGCAAAATATTCCTATTCAAGAACGACCCAAAGCAGTAGAGTTTCCTCCTGTCGATTGGTTTGTAATCACTGAAGAAAATTTAGATGAAAAACTAGCTGAGATTAATACTAAGACTGGTAATGTTGTTCTGTTTACTATTACTCCAAAAGGTTATGAAAACCTTGCGGTAGGTATTGCTGATCTTCGTCGCTATGTTAAAGACCAGCAAGCAATTATTGCTTACTACGAAGAAGCTTTAGCTCCTGATGAGCCTAAGAATGAGTCTGCACCCGAAAAATAAAAAAAATATTTTTTTTTGAAATACCAGTGAAATAACAGTTTCACAGGACTCGAAAGTAATATATAATACACTAACAAAATAACAATTAATGATAACCTGTGTAAGAATATGCTTACACGGGCGTAAATACTTTTCCCGAGAGGTCAATAAATGCTAAAAGTCGTTCAATCAAATCGCGAAGTCGATACAAGACATGTCATGTCACAAGCTAAATTCTATGAAGGATATAGTAGGTGGGATGATGATAAAGAACGATATGAATCTTGGGACGAATCTGTATCACGTGTGATGGAAATGCATCGTGGTTTTTATTCTGAGAAAATGTCTCCTGAATTATCTTTATT
>Ga0102814_10001539_pt1 | contig 16253 bp, 14 predicted proteins | sample ColrivemetaGS741_FD_79112 | JGI IMG/M metagenome (GOLD analysis project Ga0102814, IMG submission 79112) | Estuarine microbial communities from the Columbia River estuary - Flood tide ETM metaG S.741 | ecosystem: Environmental > Aquatic > Marine > Intertidal zone > Estuary | place: USA... | reverse complement strand
TGGTCCCGCCATTTTTGTCGGTTTTTCAGTGCCCTCCACAAACCATTTTGAGCAAATTCATGCCAGTGAATACTGTTTTGAGTACACCATTTTTTTACCGCTTTATCTCTTGTGTAAGTGATATCCATTCCCGCTTCCATATGAGAATACAGGGCTTTAATGGGTTCTTTGGAATGAATTTTTTGAAGTATTTCAGGAATATAGTCTGAGAGGATTAAAATTTTAGTGTCGTATTCTTTTAGTTTTAACTGAATTTCTTCTAATCCTTCTTGTATAAAATCTATATGTAAGTCACTGTAATGAGGGTCTTGAGTCCAAAAGCTTTCAAACGAATAGAGCAGTAGCACCTTTTCGCCACTCGCTAAAGCCCGGGTTAAGGGTTCGTGGTCTTCTAGTCTTAGATCTCTTTTAAACCAAACAACAACCATTTTAAGCCAAAGCCTTTTTATAAGTAGCCAGGCACCTTTCCCTGGCCATTTTATGATCTACTATTGGACTGGGATAAGTAAGTTCACCTAAATCTGAGACCCACTTTTTAAGGTAAATATGCTGTTTGTCAAATTTGTCTATTTGGGTGGTAGGGTTAAAAATTCTAAAATAAGGTGCAGCGTCTACTCCAGATCCAGCAGCCCATTGCCAATTTCCAACATTACTAGCCAATTCAAAGTCCAATAATTTTTCTGCAAAATAAGCTTCGCCCCACCTCCAATCAATCAATAGGTGTTTGCAAAGAAAACTAGCCACAAGCATGCGAACCCTATTGTGCATGGTTCCTGTGGCATTGAGTTCTCTCATTCCAGCGTCTACCAAAGGATAGCCTGTTGTGCCATTTTTCCAGTGTTCAAACTCCGCAGCATTATTTCTCCATTCAATGCGATCGTAAGCAGGTTTAAATGCATTAGTAGGGGTATGTGGAAAATGCCATAATATTTGCATGAAGAACTCCCTCCAAATAAGTTCACTCAAGAATACTTGGTTTTTTTGTCCTTTGGCTTTTTGAACAAGTGCCCTAATAGATACTGTCCCAAACCTAAGATGTGGTCCTAATTTAGAGGTGCCGTTTTCTATACTCGGAAAATTCCTTTTTGCCTCATATGCTTCTATGAGCGCTGAAGTAACCGAATATTGAGGTACTTCAATTTCTGCAGAAGAAAAGCCTAGAGCTTTCATATCATGAAGACTAGTATTCATTTTGTATAGGTTTTCAAGCGGCATATCTATTGCTTGAAATCCGTTGGGGTATTGCTGTTCAAAAATACTTAACAATTTATTCTTATAAGGCGTATAAACTACATAAGGTTTGCCGTCTTCTTTAGTGACCTGGTCTTTTTCAAAAACTACCTGGTCTTTAAAGGAGTGAAAATCCACTGATTTAGTGGCCAAATAAGCTTTAATCTCTAAGTCTCTTTGTACTGCATAGGGTTCATAATCTTCATTGGTGTACACCCCACACACTTTAAAATCATTTGCTGCTTCTAATAGGGATTTAAATACATTTAATGGACTGTTGTGGTAAGACTGAACCCCTGATTGAAACTGCGTATTGAAATGCTGGTTTATTTCATGTAATTGGTTCACAATAAATTGAAGCCTTGGGTCTTTTTCAGGAAGCATATCCAAGATTTCTGTGTCAAAGATAAAAATAGGCAATACTTTTTTCCCACTTAAAAGGGCCTTAGACAATCCAGTATTGTCATTGTATCTCAAATCCCTTCTAAACCAAAAAATGACAATTTCTTCCTTCATAAATACCTGCTTAAACTCAATAAATATTTTTTCTAAGCCTGTTAATGTACGTTTAAACTTCCCATTCCACCATCTAATCCAATGATTTGTCCACTCATCCAGCTGCTTTTGTCTGAAAGTAAAAACACAGTCATTTCAGCAATATCAACCGCTGTACCTACTCTTTTTAATGGGTGCCTTGCATCCATCATCTCTTTTTTCTTATCGTTGTTTAATAAGCGTCCGGCCAATGGGGTATTGGTTAGCGATGGTGCAATACAATTCACCCTAAGTTTGGGTGCATTTTCAGCAGCAATAGACTTTACAAAACCTTCAACAGCGCCCTTTGCCGCTGCTATACTGGCATGAAAGGGCATACCCATTGCCACTGCTACAGTACTGTAGAACACCATACTACTTCCCTCACTCATTTTTGGCATAATGGCCTGAACAATAGGTAGCATAGCAAAGAAATTTATTTCCATATCTGCTCTAAAAGCTTCGTTAGAGAGCATTTTAAGTGGCTTTAAGTTAATAGAGCCTGGACAGTACACAAATCCATCTATGGGCACATTAATTTCATCTATAGGGAAGGTGTCTGTAAGTACATCAAAAACGCTGTGGTTTACATGAGACAATGAAACTTCTGGAGCAGTTCTTGAGAATAAATGTACTTGGTGTTCTTGAGACAATATTTTTACTGTTTCAAGTCCAATGCCATGAGAGCCTCCTATAATAACAATATTTTTCATAATTAAATCTTTTTTAAACTTAGGGTTGTTGGGGTAGGTAATTGACCAAATAATTCTTTAAGGGCTTTTTCTCTGTGTGCAAATATCTTTTTTAACTGAGGCTTCACTAAAATGGGGTGCACCATTTGGCCTAAAATTCCAAAAGGAATTTTGTAGTCAATAATGTCTTCCATTTCTACACCGCCCTCAATTTCTTTAATAAAATGTTTATGGTGCCATAAAGCGTATGGTCCAAAACGCTGTTCGTCTACAAAGTACTTCCCATCTTCTACATGTGTTATTTCAGTCACCCATTTGGTAGTTATCCCCGGAAAAGGGCTTACAGTATAATGAATCACTTGGCCAGGAAACATTTTTCTGTCTGCGCCAGCCAAAATGTTAAATCCCATGGCTTCAGGGGTTATTCTCTGTAAGTTTTTAGGGTCCGACAAAAATTCCCAGGCAGTATTCATATCCGTTTTAATACATTGTTTTGCGTGTAATTGGTATAGTTGCATAGGTCTTGAATCTGTTTTATTACAAAGATACTATTTTGTTTAACTTTAAAGATATTTTCGTTAAACATTTTAACTATTTATTCTTTAGTTTATCGCTATATTTGAAGCTAGTTTTAAACAAACAAAACAGTATAACACCATGAAAAAAACACTTCTTTTATTATTGATGATTACGTCTCTTGAGGGCTTTTCTCAAATTGTTGCGCCACAACCCAGTCCTTCAGTGACCCTTAATCAAACGGTTGGATTAAGTGAAGTAACCCTTAAATATTCAAGACCTGCCATGAGGGGTAGAACAGTAATGGGTAATTTAGTTCCCTATAATGCCATTTGGAGAACAGGCGCCAATGCCAACACTACATTAACTGTAAATACTGCTTTTGAATTTGGCGGGACTTCCATAGAAGCAGGTACTTATGCCTTATTTACTAAGCCAGCTCCAAGCCAATGGGAAGTGTTTTTATACCGTAAAAATGACAATTGGGGTGCGCCAGCTGTTTGGGATTCTTCATTAATTGTGGCAACAGCTTCAGTAAGTACTCAGCAAACAGAAAGAACCATGACTTCTTTTTCTATAAATATTAATGAAATTACCCTCAACGGGGCCCATTTAGAAATTCATTGGGAAAACACTTTATTGGCAGTGCCTTTTAGCGTACCTACCGATCAAATGGTGATGGATTCTATAGAAAAGACCTTAAATCAAGCGCCAACTGCGAATGATTACTACACTGCTGCAGTCTATTTATTAACAGCAGATAAAGACGTAAAAACGGCTTTGGAATATATGGACACTGCTATGGCACAGATCGAAAAACCTGCTTTTTGGCAATTGAGACAACAGTCTTTGTTATTTGCTAAAGCTGGAATGGTCAAAAAAGCAATTGCAGCAGCTGAAGCTTCTTTGGCTGGAGCCAAAGAAGCCAATAATATGGATTATGTAAAAATGAATACAGATTCATTGGCAGAATGGCGTAACTAAATATTTTAGCGTGCTAAGGTGCTGTTTGTTTTTCCTTTAAAAAAACGGACAGCACATGTGCGCATACTACAACCAAGACACATCCCAATACATTGAGCCACAAATAGGACATGAGGTCTAAATAGAAGCTGAGAATAACCAGTATTTGTGTGATAATTGCCCCGTAGAATACGGCTTTCCCTTTAATGTATTTAAAGAAAAATGCCAACAGAAATATCCCCAAAACGTTTCCGTAAAAGATTGATCCAATGATGTTGACCAATTGAATGAGGTTTTCAAATAGGTTGGCTACACTGGCAATACAAATGGCTATAACACCCCATCCAAAAGTAAACCATTTGGTCATTTTTAAATAGTGGCCTTGGTCCTTAGAAGCTGGTGCAAAGCGTCGGTAAAGATCTATACTCGTAATAGTACCTAAGGCATTTAATTCCGAGGCGGTAGAAGACATGGCTGCAGAGAGTATTACGGCCAATAAAAGTCCAATAAGCCCTTTGGGCAAATAGTGTAATATGTAGTAAATAAACACATAGTCTTTGTCGTTTTCTGCAATAGTGGGATCTGCTTTTTTAAGGAGTGTCTTTGTTTGATTCCTAAGGTCTTTTTCTTGTTTTTGAAAGTCTTTTAAAATCAAATTGGCCTTATTTGCCGCTTCCGTTTTATGGTCCTCCAAAGCATTTAAATAATTTATTTGCCAAGTGGCGCGCTCTGTTTGAATCTTTGAAAGGGATGTTTTCAGAGATTCGTATTGGGCAATGTACTCAGGGGCTTCCATGGCCTTTTGTGCGGCTGGGTTAAAATGTATGGGATTGGCATTGAACTGAAAGAATACAAATACCATTACACCAACACCTAGAATGAAAAATTGCATGGGAATTTTCAAGATTCCATTGAAGACTAGGCCCAATTGGCTTTCCCTTTTAGACTTGCCTGAAAGGTATCTTTGGACCTGACTTTGGTCGGTACCAAAGTAGGAGAGTGCTAAGAAAAAACCGCCTGTAATACCACTCCAAAAAGTATAGCGGTTGTTGGGATCTAGGCTAAAATCTAGGACGTCTAATTTACCAGACTGTTCGGCAATAGTGAGGGCTTTACTGAAATTGACATCGGCCGGTAGGCCAGAAACAATCATGTAAAATGCCACAAACATACCGCCCATGATCACAAACATTTGCTGCTTTTGGGTGACGTTAACTGCTTTTGTCCCCCCGCTTACGGTATAGACAATCACTAGTCCTCCTATAATAACCACCAAGAGTTTGAGTGGCCAACCCAATACGGCAGAGAGAATTATGGCGGGTGCAAAGATGGTAATTCCTGCGGACAGCCCCCTTTGTACCAAAAACAGTAGTGCGGTGAGCGTTCTGGTTTCTCCATTAAACCGTTTCTCTAAAAATTCATAGGCTGTCTCCACCTGTAACCGATCGTATAATGGAATAAACACCAATATAATAACTAGCATGGCGAGGGGCAATCCAAAATAGAATTGTACAAAACCCATTCCGTCGTGATAGGCCTGACCTGGTGTAGACAGAAAAGTTATGGCAGAGGCTTGAGTGGCCATGACAGATAAGCCTACTGTGGCCCAATTGGCTTCTTTCCCGCCTAGTACATAGTCCCTTACATTTTTACTTCCTTTGGTTTTCCACAGTCCATAACCCACTATGAATAGTAAGGTGAAAACTAGGATACTCCAATCTAGTAGGCTCATATCTAATTTTTAAGGGCTTGTTTTTCTATGTTTTGTGGCATGGAAATCATATTGGTAAACAATCGGTAAGCACCAGGAACGCCAGCAGGCAATTCCCTAAAGAAACTCAGGCCTGTGTATATGAAGTGGCCTTTTCCAAATGGCGCAACTAATAAACTGCCTTGGGTGGGCGCCTCTGTACCATCTTTTATTTCTAGTATTGGGTTGTATGCTTTGTCCCATTTGTTTGGGAAATACAGTCCCCGTTCTTGCACCCATCCCTCAAAGTCTTTGGTGTCTATTTTATTGGGAAAGGATAATATGGGGTGTTTGGGATCTATAAAGCGAACCGGCGCGTTTTCTCTGGTTACCCTATCTCTAGACAGGTAAAGCGGGTAGGGGGCTAGTTTAAATAGGTTGTCTGAATTCCTGGCCGCAGTATTGTATTGGCTAATTAAAACGCCTCCATTTTTTACATATTCTCCAAGAATGTTTTTATTTAATGCCAAACCATCTATGACATTCAAAGCCCTTATTCCTAGTATAATAGATTGGTATTTGGTTAGGTCTAAACTCCCTAAATCATTTGGATTTAATAGGTGAACCACATATCCTATGGCTTCGAGACTTTCTGGGATTTTATCTCCTGCACCCATAATATACCCTATGTGACTGCCTCTTTTTTGTATGTTGAGTCTGACAAATTTCGTGCTTGAAGTTTCAAGCACCACTTGAGAGGGAATGTGGTCATAGCTAATAGTGACCATATTTTTATCAAAGAGATCTTCCTTTGTTGCCACTTTAAATAAACCTTGGGCTTGACTGTCTTTAGTTGGGGGAGTTACCCTAAAAGTAAATAGTGCGCTTGCACCTTTTTCTTTGATATTAAACGAGTGAAATGAAGGGCTTACGCTCCAATCGCTGGGGAGCGATAAAGAGACCTGACCGCTTTGGTTGGCCGCTTTGGCGCTGAGTGTCATTTGAACTTCTTTGGATTCGGTGTCCGGAAATAAAACCACTTCTTGATTGGGTTTTAGGGAGAGTTTTGGGGCTATCTTAAACAGTTCCCAGAGTTCTCCTTTGTCTGGTTCCGCATGCCTGTATACCAAAGGAAGTTCGTAGTCAATGATGCTACCCTCAAAATCTAAGCCTAATTTTATAGTAACTGAGGCTGGAGACTCGGCTTTTCCAATAAGCGTTGGATCTGTCACTTTGTACATCCCTAAAGTGGCGGGTTCATTGAGCCAATAGGGGTTACTATATGGACTGTCTTCTGGTAATTTCATTAAAATGGATTGACTGTATTTTTGATTTTGATCCAAATCTTTTGGGGAGAATACTTCTAGTTTAATAGCGCCTTTTAGGCTTATATTTTGGACACTTATGCCTTTTGCGTTTCTGGCCACCAATGCAACAACAGCTTCCATTTTCTCTCCAGGATTGCTATAGGCTTGAGGGCTTAAAAAAGCCATATGTAGTCCAGAAACATCTGCGATGATTGTTTTTATTTGTTCCGTTTTCTGCTCCTTCCAAAAAGGATCGTTAATCTTTTGTATCAGCTGGTAGGCAGCCAATAGGTCTTTTAAGTGTGTTGCGGGATCGTTGAAATTGAAATTTTCTTGGATGGGTTTTAATAATTTTTGAATTTCAAGGCCTTCGGGGATTCTATTCCAAGTAGTGTCTATTCCGTCAAAAAGAGATGCATTGTTTGGGAAATCTCCTTTTAAAAATTCTAGGTATTCATTTTCTGCCCCCCTTTGATTTAACCTTCCAAAGCCTTGGCATAAATGCTGGCTGCTGGCCAAGGAAGCTATCTCATTGTTGGAGATGCCTAAACTTGGGTAGTAAACGCCTACATCTAAAGTAATTAAACCCTTTTTTGAAGCGGCGCTAAACTTTTCTTCAGATCCGTAAAACCACCAAGAAGTATTGAAAAACACCCTTTTTGGTTGCCATGGGCTTAGGGTGTTTAATTGCGTAGGGTATGCTTTTGTAGCAGCCAAATCAAATGCTTCCATACTCAATAAAGCACTTGAGGTGTGGTGGCCGTGTGTGCTGCCCGGTGTTCTGTGGTCAAATCTATTGATGATAACATCTGGCCTGAGTTGTCTGATGGTTTTTACAACATCTGAAAGTACAGCTTCTTTGTTCCATATTTCTAAGGTCTCGTCTGGGTGTTTGGAAAAACCAAAGTCATTGGCCCGAGTAAAATACTGATTGCCACCGTCTATTTTCCTTGCGGCCAGTAATTCTTGTGTTCTAAGTACGCCCAAAAGTGCCCTAATTTCTGTTCCTATTAAATTTTGCCCCCCGTCTCCTCTAGTTAAGGAAAGATAAGAAGTGGTGGCATGACTGTAGTTGGATAAATAAGAGATGAGCCTGGTGTTTTCGTCATCGGGATGGGCTGCTATATAAAGTACGTTTCCTAAAAAATTAAGCTGCTGAATAGATTGGTGTATTGTGGCGCTACTTTTAGGGGTAAAATCTTGTGCTTGTAGGGTAATTAAACCTAAAAACATGGCGCAAAAAGCCTTGGATTTGCTCATTTTCATCTTTTAAAGTTCTTGCTTTTTTAATAAAAGGACGCCTTTTTGCAAGAATAAATTATTTGGATAGGTGACCAAGGTACCTTCATCTGTTTTTAATTCTACGTAAAATGCCCTTACATCTGTGATAATGGCTTCAAAAGGAAAATCGTCGTCCTGAATTTTAATTCTATCCCCAATTTTAAAAGGAAAGGAGAAAAATAATATAATTCCTGCGCTAATATTGCTTAGTATAGACCAGGTAGCGAATAGTGCAACCCCTAATATGGCAAAGAAAGAAGATAGTACTAAGCCCAAATCTTCTAATTTCACCCCCCATATAATCAACAGAGACACCAGGCCAATACTGCTAATCCCTATGCTGCTGTACTTGACAATTAGCTTGGTTCTTGAAGTGTTTAAATCACTTATTTTCCCTACTTTTTTGATCGCTTTTGTACTGATAAATTTAAAAATCAACAAACCAATGAGCAGGGCGATTGTACTGTAAATTTCTTGTAAATGGGACTGAATAAATGGATTCATTTGTTGGTGTTTTTAGTGTTTTGGCCTAAGGATACTATTATTTTATTTGCAAATTGGTCTTTAATTCTGACGCAGTAGGTCTAAATACACAGGCCTTTAGTGATATTCTGGGTTGCCTAAAAGTGCCTTAAGCGTGGCGTACACTTTTTGAGTTGGCAACCCCACTACATTGTTATAACTGCCGTTAATTTTTGTTATTCCTACAAGTCCCAGCCATTCTTGAATACCATAAGCACCCGCTTTATCATAGGGTTTGTAATGGCCTACATAATATTCAATTTCATTTTGCGACAAAGGGGCAAAAGTAACTTCAGTTGCTTCACTACATTGGATTTTTTTGCCTTTATAAGTAAAATAGACCGCCGTATATACCCAGTGAGTGTCTGCCGAAAGACGGCTTAACATGGCTGTGGCTTCTTTATGGTCTTTTGGTTTTCCAAGGGCCGCTTCTTTATGCCAAACAATGGTGTCTGAAGTAATGAGCACAGAATTTCCCAAACTTTCTTCGGAAAAGGCGCTGGCCTTTAATTCAGCCAAAAAAGCAGGTATTTGCTGGGCAACCAGTTCAGTAGGGAAAACCTCATCTACTTCCCTTACTTGAATGTCTACGGTAAACCCCATGTCTTCAAAGAATTTTTTTCTTCTGGGAGATCCTGAAGCTAAAATAATTTTATGATCGGGGTATTGAAGGGACATTGTTTTAAAGATTTTAGTTAAAAATATCGGTTTAGTCTGTTTGAGCGTCTGTATTACTCGCCCATTTCCCTTGAACTTTAAGTACTTGCTCTATGACATCTCTAACACAACCTTCTCCGCCATTGAGGTGAGAAATATATTCAGATACCGCTTTAACCTCTGGGACCGCATTTTGCGGGCAAGTAGGAAGTCCTATGAATTGCATGGGTGGAATATCCGGAATGTCGTCACCCATATAAAGGACCTCTTTAGGGTCTATTTTATAGCCGTCTAAATATTCATGTAAAGGCTCCATTTTATGGTGGGCTCTCATGTATATGTCTTTAACTCCCAGCGCTTTAAAGCGGTCTCTGACCCCTTCATTGGTTCCTCCGGAGATGAGGCAAACCCTAAAACCTTTATCTAAAGCCGTTTTTACTGCATAACCATCTTTTACGCTTACTTTCCTAAGTAGTTCTCCACTGGTCGTGATGAGTACTTGTCCGTCTGTAAATACCCCATCAATATCAAAGACGAAGGTGGTGATATTTGGCAATAATTTTTTATAACTCATGCTTGTATTTTTCTTTAATAGCGTCGCTAATATATTGGTAAATCTTTTTTTGACTAACAGATTCTAATGAGGCTATATGGCTTTTAATAGTGTTGGTGTCTCCTCTTCTCGCAGGTCCCGTTTGGGCCTTATCTGGCCCTAAATCTAGGGCATTATGAACGGTTTGTTCCATTAAAGGTCCTAATAATTTAAAGTCTATCTCATTAGACTTACAGTATGATGCCGCCTCAGAAAAAAGAAAATTAGAAAAATTATTCACCCAAACCGCTGCCAAATGAATTGATTTTCTTTTGTTAGAATCGAAAAAATCTACCCGAGAACTCACCCCTTTAGCTAGCGCACTAAGTGTTTCAATACCTTCTTTTTGGGAGGCTTCCAGAAGCAGTGGCACCTTTGAAAAATCAATAAATTCATTAGAGCCAAATGTTTGCAAGGGATAAAATACCCCAGTAGCAGTATGTTTTTTAAGTACGGAAATAGGTATGCTCCCTGAACAATGACAAACCAGTGCATTTGGAGCATTAATCTGATTAGAAACGGATTCTATTGCCCTGTCAGAAGTAGCTAAAAAAACCAAATCTTCCAAGATTATTTTATTGAAATCTGAACGAGTCTCTACATGATTAAATTGCGCTAATTCTCCTTCATTTCTACCAAGAATTAAGCTGGGAGAATAGTCCTTTAAACTGCCGAACAAATGAAACAATTGGCGCGCGAGCCTTCCGGTTCCAATAATTGCTATAGAAATCATACTCAAAAATAGGATAAATAAGCGGGTTAATAAGGACTTTAAATAGTTTTTATATACTGTTTTTACCATTTAATCACGAGGTAAAAAGAGAAAAAGGCCGTACTTTTATACCCAAAAATTGCACCTTATATCATGATTGAAACCTTAAAGAAAATACTTTTCTCTACCAGACTTATGTCTGTATTGTTTATTGCGTTTGCCACTGCAATGGCTTTTGGTACTTTTATAGAGAGTTGGTACTCAACAGAAACCGCCAGAATATGGATATATAATGCCACTTGGTTCGAAACCATGATGGTGTTTTTTGTCATAAACTTTGCAGGAAATATTAAGCGTTATGGATTGTTAAAATGGAAAAAGTGGCCCGTATTACTGCTCCACATTTCTTGGGTGCTCATTATTATTGGTGCATTTGTTACGCGTTATATTAGTTATGAAGGAATGATGCCCATTAGAGAGGGTGAAACAGAAAAAATCTTTTATTCAGACAAAACCTATGTGACCCTTATGGTAGATGGAGAGAAAGATGGTCAGCCAGCAAGGCGAACTTTTGAAGACCATGCTATTTTCACTCCTGAGGCCAAGAAAACATCTTTGCCTTGGAATTCTAACTTTGCAGAGCAAGATTTTAATATAGCATTTGTCTCCTTTCAGCAGGGGGCTAAAGAAGGTGTTATTGAAGACCCTAATGGAACGGATTTTTTAAAAATTGTAGAAGCAGGGGATGGGAATAGACACGATCACTTCTTGGAGTCAGGAAGTGTGACCAGTATTCACAACATTCTTTTTGCTTTAAATGAAGAGACCCCTGGGGCAATTAATATTAATACAACAGTGAATCCTTATACCATAAACACTCCTTTTGAGGGAGATTTTATGCGAATGGCAGACCAATTTCAGGGAGCCGTAATTAAAGACAGTGTTCAGGAATTACAACTCAGGTCACTTTACAATGTGGGCGGCATGCAGTTTGTTATTCCTGAATTACCTATGAAAGGAACCAATGGAATAGTGGCTGTTCCAGAAGATGAAAAGACTCCTGAGACTAAAGATGCCTTAACGGTTCAAATCAGCAGTGGAGGAGAAACCAAACAAATGACCATCTTAGGGACAAAAGGGTTGGCCAGTTTTTCACAAAAACAGACCATAGGAGGATTAGACTTTACTTTAGGCTACGGTTCAAAAGTGTACGAATTGCCATTTTCTGTTAAATTAAATGACTTCATAGCCCAAAAATACCCCGGAACAGAAAAAGGCTATGCGTCTTTTATGAGTAAAGTTACGGTAGAAGATGAGCGGCCTTTTGACTATGATATTTTCATGAACCATGTATTAGACCACGGAGGTTATCGATTTTTCCAATCGAGCTTTCACCCAGATGAAAAAGGCACTGTACTGTCTGTAAGTCATGATTTTTGGGGTACATGGATTACCTATATTGGTTATTTTTTACTCTATATTGGACTCATGGGGATCTTATTTTTTGGAAATACCCGATTCAAAGACCTCTCAAGATCTATTGAGAAGGTAAAGGCCAAGAAAGCATTATTGTCTTTGGTGTTTTTATTTGGGAGTATTACTGCCTCTTTGGCCCAACAGGCCGATGCCGCTTCAGAAGACTCCCATGCACACAGCAACACACCGCTAACTGACCTACAAATTGCCCTAGAAAAAACAACGGTTTCTCCAGCGCATGCAGTAAAGTTTGGCGCCTTGGTTATCCAAGACGACGGAGGAAGAATGAAGCCTATAAATACGTTTGCTTCAGAGCTTTTAAGAAAATTGAGTTTTAAGACCAAATACGAAGGTCTGAACCCAGACCAAGTATTGCTCTCTATGATGCTCAATCCAGCCCTTTGGTACAATACACCTTTTATAGCATTAGATAAGAAAGGCCAAAATGACAGCCTTAGAAATATTTTAGGATTGCCCTCAGGACAAAGAATGGTTAGGGCTACAGATTTCTTTGACGCCTCTGGAGCTTATAAATTAGCGCCATTCCTTCAGGATGCCTATGCGACAACAAACCCAAATAAATTTCAAAAAGATTTTCAAGACATAGACCTTAGATTGGGTTTATTGAACAGGGCTTTGGGAGGAGAAATTATAAAAATATTCCCGCTTTTAAATGATGAAAATAACAAATGGATCTCTGCAGTAGCGTTTCGTTCAGGGAAGCATGTGATTGGCGATAGCTTGTATGCAAATTTTGTTAAAAACGCAGTGCCATTTTATCTCATGAGTTTAGAAAAAGCCATTGTCACAGGAGATTACAGTTCTGCAGACAAATTGTTAGACGCTTTTACTCAGAATCAAAACAACCATGGTAGTGAGGTTATGCCCGCTCCTGAAAAAATTCAGGCGGAAATTTTCTACAACCAATTGGATATTTTCAATAAGCTTTATAGATAATATGCCCTGATAGGCGTGGTGATGTTTTTCTTCTTAGTATTTCAAATATTTAAAGACAGGCGTTTCTTGCGCTACGGAATATTTGGTTTTAAAGGAATTGTCTGGCTTTTGTTTGCTGCCCATACAGCTGGTTTAGTGATCAGATGGTACATTTCAGGCCACGCACCCTGGAGTGATGCTTATGAAAGTATTCTTTATGTGTCTTGGGCTACACTTGCCATGGGTATTGCACTAGGAAGAAAGAGTGATTTAACCTTAGCCGCAACTACATTTGTTACTGCTATGTTATTGTGGATAGCCCACCAAAGTTGGGTAGATCCGGCAGTAGCTAACTTAGTTCCTGTACTAGACAGTTATTGGCTTATGATTCATGTGGCGGTTATAGTAGGGAGTTATGGTCCCTTGACCGTAGGTATGATACTTGGTATAGTTTCACTGATCCTCATGATCATGTCCAATGAAAAGAATAAAAAGCGCATGGACCTGAACCTTAAGGAACTGACTATTATTAATGAATTGGCTTTAACAGTTGGCCTGATCATGCTGACTATAGGAAATTTCCTTGGCGGGCAATGGGCCAATGAAAGTTGGGGAAGGTACTGGGGTTGGGATCCAAAAGAGACCTGGGCCCTCATATCTATTTTAATCTACGCCTTTGTTATTCACACGAGACTGGTGCCAGGACTGAGAAATAGGTGGACCTTTAATTTCTTGAGTGTGGTAGCCTATGCCAGTATAATGATGACCTATTTTGGGGTGAACTTTTACCTCGTAGGACTGCATTCTTATGCCAGTGGAGCCCAAGTAATTACACCAAGTTTTATTTGGTACTGCGTTATTGGTGTTATACTACTCGGTGGCTTTAGTTATTGGAAGCACCATAAAGTATTCAAAAAATAAGTACTTTTAATAAGACCAAAATATTACTTATGGAACTTAAGAAATCTGGAATAAATACCCTCTGTACCCATTATGGTGAATTGGAAGACCCCATTTATAAGGGCGCTGTTTCACCTTTATACATGAGCACTTCTTATGCTTTTGAAGACGTAGCTGTAAAACGTTACCCCAGGTATTTTAACACCCCCAACCAAGTAGCCTTGGCTAAAAAAATTGCAGCTCTAGAACACTGTGAGGCTTCACTTATATTTGGAAGTGGGATGGCAGCGGTGAGTACTGCTATGTTGGCTTTTTTAAGTGCTGGAGACCATGTGGTGTTGCAGAAAACACTTTACGGCGGCACCTATAATTTTGTTGTAGAAGAGTTAGCGCGCTTTGGTATTAGCTATACTTTCACTAAAGGATTGGCTCCAAATGACTTTGAAGCGGCTTTACAAGACAATACTAAAGTCATATATATAGAAACACCTTCCAATCCATTGCTCACTATTACAGATTTAAAAGCGGTTGGAGTCATTGCTAAAAAGGCAGGTATTGTAAGTATGATAGACAATACTTTTGCCAGTCCAGTAAACCAAAACCCTGCAGATTTTGGGATAGATGTGATTATTCACTCTGCTACGAAATATATGGGCGGGCACTCTGACATATGCGCAGGAGCTGTAGCGGCTTCTCAGGCGCACATTGACCAGGTGTTTAGGTTGGCTAAAAACTTTGGTGGCTCCTTAAGTGATTATACGGTCTGGTTGCTCGAAAGAAGTATTAAGACTATGGGAATACGCGTGAAAGCCCAAAATGAAAACGCGATGGAGATGGCTACTTATCTAGAAGCACATCCAGAGGTATCTAAGGTGTACTACCCTGGTTTGAAAAGCCATCCGGACCACGAATTAGCCGCTGCACAAATGAGTGGTTTTGGCGGAATGCTGTCTTTTGAATTAAGAGAAGGCCTGAATGCGAGCGCTTTTCAAAAAGCCTTACAATTAATCAAGCCATCCATGAGTTTAGCAGGAATAGAAAGCACCTTGCTTTCTCCAACCCTTACTTCTCACGCACTGCTGAGCCCTGAGGAAAGAAAACACCAAGGCATTGCAGATGGACTGATTCGTTTCTCTGTAGGAATTGAGGAAGTTGACGCTTTGCAATTAGACATTGATCAGGCCATTAAAAGCCTGTTATAAAAACAAAAAAATGAAACTAGATATACTTGCCTTTGGGGCACATCCAGATGACGTTGAATTAGGGGCAGGTGCTACGATTGCTAAGGAAATAAGTCTTGGTAAAAAAGTTGGGATAGTAGATCTCACAAGGGGGGAACTGGGGACTAGAGGTACCGCAGAAATTAGAGATGCGGAAGCCAAAGCTGCAGCGGAATCTTTAGGGGTCGTTGTTAGAGAAAATCTTGAATTGGCAGATGGTTTTTTTCAAAACAATAGTGAAAGTCAATTGCTGGTTATTGAAATGATCAGAAAATATAGACCAGAAGTGGTGTTGTGTAATGCCATTAGAGACAGGCATATAGATCACGGAAAGGGAAGTGCTTTAGTAAGCGAAGCCTGTTTTTTAAGTGGTCTCATTAAAATTGAAACCATAGACGCTCAAGGTGCGCCACAACAAGCTTGGAGACCTAAGCAAGTATACCATTACATTCAATGGGAAAATATTACCCCTGACTTTGTGGTAAACGTTTCAGGTTTTTTAGCCCATAAAGAAGCGGCTATTTTGGCCTATGGTTCTCAGTTTTTTAATCCAGATAGCAAAGCCCCACAAACGCCCATTAGCTCCAAAAACTTTTTAGATTCTGTTAAGTACCGGGCCCAAGATTTAGGGAGGCTTATAGGTGTAGCAGCAGCGGAAGGTTTTACGGTAGAAAGACCAGTAGCAGTGGAGCAACTGGATCATTTAATTTAACCGCTAAATATTTGACAGTTAGGTGGTTTGTTCTAACCATATAACACTTAATTCAAACTCCTCTGTTTTGGTTACTTTATTACCTACTTTAAGATTTAAAATAAGTACTTTTTTTTGCAAATACCCTAAGATTTATTTTGATAGCTAGATGGAAATAAATTATATTTGCAGCCAATTACAAATGGTGGTTGTAGCTCAGCTGGTTAGAGCGCTGGTTTGTGGTACCAGAAGTCGCCGGTTCGAACCCGGTCTTCCACCCAGAATTAAAGCCTTACTTTTTAAGTAAGGCTTTTTTTGTGGCTAAAACTAAGGC
>Ga0102814_10001535_pt1 | contig 16279 bp, 12 predicted proteins | sample ColrivemetaGS741_FD_79112 | JGI IMG/M metagenome (GOLD analysis project Ga0102814, IMG submission 79112) | Estuarine microbial communities from the Columbia River estuary - Flood tide ETM metaG S.741 | ecosystem: Environmental > Aquatic > Marine > Intertidal zone > Estuary | place: USA... | reverse complement strand
TACTGCAATTAGTCCAACGGCTGTAACAATTTATGCACCTTTAGATTTTACACCTACAATAACTGCATTACCATCATGTGCCGATAACGACGGTGTTATTACCGTATCGCAATCAGGCGGTTCTGGAACTTATACATATATTATTAGTCCAAGTGTAGGATCATTATCTGGTAATGTGTTCTCAGGTGTCCCATCTGGAACCTATACAATCACAATTACAGATGATATTACACTTTGTACAAAGGATGTTGATATCACTTTAATAGCAGCTACTCCGGTAACATTTACAACCTCAGTTGATGATGTAAGCTGTAATGGAGGAAATGATGGTGTCATCACCGTAAATTTACCTTCAAGTAACGATAATCCTATTTATACTTATGAGATTATTGCTGGACCTATGCTAGTTCCGGTACAAAGTTCTAATATATTCTCAGGATTGGTGTTTGGAAATTATACAGTTGAAGTTAATTCTGGAAGAGGATGTTCAACTACTGAAGTTGTTCCTGTTGGAGAGCCAACATTATTAACAGTTTCTGGAACGGCAACGCCTTTTGGATGCGCACCAGACAATTCAGTAAACACTTCTACAGTTACCATAACTGAAGTAGGTGGGACTGCACCTTATGTATATAGTATTGATGGCGTTAGTTATTTAACTACCAATATTTTTGATATTATTGATACAGGAGTTTCTCAAACTATTAATATATATGTGAAAGATGCCAATGGATGTTTAAATACAAACACTGTTTTGATTGCACCACTACCTACATTAACAGCAGCTACTGTAGCTATTGCAATACCTATTGATTGTAACAACACAGGTTCAGTTTCTATATCTGTATCCGGTGGTTCAGGTAATTTTACTTATCAAATGTTACCAAGCGGGGCAGCTCAGGCTTCAAATATATTTAACATAACATTACCTGGAGATTACTATTTCCAAGTAAATGATATGACTACAGGATGTACAATTGCAACTTCAGCTTTTACAGTTGCTCCATTTGACACAATCGATGTGGTGGCAACAGCAACAACACCAGTTACTTGTTTTGGTGACAACAATGGTGCTTTTGAAATTAATGTAAGTGGTTATACAGGAACCTATAATTATGAAGTATTTGATAATTCAGGTGCTTCTGTAGGAGGTGTTGTGAGTGCAAACACTTCAACAAATCCACAAGTAATTACAGGGTTATCTGGAGGTAATTATACAGTAACAGTTACAGAAACGGCGAGTCCATTTTGTACTGAAGTATCTAATACGGTTACAATAGCATCACCAGCAGCAGCTTTAACATTGATCGCTTCTGAGACTTCTAATGTAACTTGTACCAATGATAAAGGAACCATTACAGCAACTGCAAGTGGTGGTTGGGGAACTTATGAATATGAATTAACAGGTACAGCTACAGTTGCATATTCTGCTAATGGAACGTTTACAAACTTATCAGCAGGAAATTATACCGTTAATGCAAGGGATGCCGGTGGATGTATCGTTTCTGAAAATGTAACACTTGCTATTCCAGCACCAATAAATGCGACTGTCACTCCAAGTACAACATTATTATCATGCTTTGGTGATACCAATGCAACAATAACTGTAAGTGCTGTAACAGGTGGACAAGGAAGTAATTATTCTTATACACTTAACACAACGTCGCCAACGGTAAGTACTTCTGGTCCTCAAACATCGCCAATATTTAGCGGATTGGGAGCAGGAACTTATAATGTGGTTGTAACTGATGGATATAATTGCTCATATACATCTGCGTCTATTGTGATAGTACAACCTACGGTAATACAATCACAATTAGTAAAATCAACATCACAGACTTGTTTAACAGGTACAACACTTACATTAAGTGCGTCAGGCGGAACAGGACCTTATACTTATAGTGATAATATCAATTTCACTGCAGGACCTTTAGGATCATTTGTTTCATCAACAACAATTAATGTAGCGCCTGGAACATATGTTTATTATGTAAGAGATGCTAACGGTTGTGCTGCGAATGTATCCAATCAAATCAAGATTGATCCGTTACCAACATTGGTAGTGAATTTATCTTTAGCTAATGCCTTTATCAATTGCGCCGGAGATAATACAGGTGTAATTGTAGCAACGGCTCAAGGTGGATTAGGAAATTATGTGTATACATTGCAAGATGCTTTAGGAAATATTGTTCCTGCAACCCAGGCGAGCCCTGGTAATTTTACTCAGCTTTTTGCGGGCGATTATCAAGTAAGAGTAGATAGCGGTGATTGTAATACAACATCAGCAATAGTAACTATTTCTGAGCCTGCTTCGCCATTAATAGCCCCATTTACATATACTGATGTTAGTTGTAATGGAGCAAATAATGGAACGATTGAAGTAAATGCTTCGGGTGGAACTGGCCAAATTAAGTATGCTATTTCTCCACAATTGAATCAATTTTTTGAAACAAATATATTTAATAATCTTGCTCCTGGAACGTATGACGTGATAGCACAGGATCAATTAGGTTGTTTTGTGGTTATTAATTTTACAATAACAGAACCTAGTCCGTTCTCATTGAATATTGTTCCTGGATCATTAATTCCTGAGGTTTGTACAGGAGATATGGATGGTGAATTTAGTGTTGATATTTCGGGTGGAACAGCTCCTTATAGTGTGAGTTTAGATGATTATAACGGAGTTTATACAACAGGAACGTTAGCTCAAACCCAGTTTGATTTTACAGGATTAAGTGGCGGTGACCATTTGGTTTACATCCGTGACAGCTTTGGTTGTGAATCAGAATGGAATATCACATTCCCAGAATCTGTAACCATTAACCCTGAAGCTAATGTTGAATATGGCTGTACTAATAATATGTCAACCAACACAGTTACAGTTACTGCAGATGTAAGTATTACCAACCCTTCAGATTTAGATTATTCATTAAATGGAGGTCCTTATCAAGCTAGTAATGTGTTTGTAAATGTGCCAGCAGGATTAGGTCATTTTATAGATGTGAGACATACCAATGGCTGTATTAAAAGAACAGCAGATTTTGATATTGATCAATACGACGCACTAGACCTTGTTATCGCAAATGGTCAAATGAATGAAATTGTAACAACAACGACAGGCGGTGCAGGTAGTTTCGAATATACCTTAAATGGCGAATCGTACGGAAGCACTAACTCGTTCTTTATTTACAAATCGGGTGATTATACGGTAACAGTAACCGATAGAAATGGTTGTTTTGATTCCGAAACCATGTATGTTGAGTTTATCGATTTATGTATTCCAAATTATTTTACGCCTAATAGCGATGGTGTTTTAGATACTTGGGGTCCAGGATGTGTATCACAATACAAAGACATGGTCTTTAGTATTTTTGATAGATATGGCCGTAAAGTTGCTTCCTTAGGAGTAGGACAAAAATGGGATGGAAAATACCATGGAAAAGAACTGCCTTCCGGTGATTATTGGTATGTTATAAAGCTAAATGACAAAAGGTATGACCGTGATTTTGTTGGACATTTTACACTTTATAGATAAATGGTAATTAGTGGATTTAATTACAAAAAATTAAAAATAACATGAAAAAATCTCTCATATATCTTGTTTTTATAATCATGGCGAATAGTTATGGTCAAGAACTTAATTTGCCTGTTTTTACACAATATTTGGCAGAAAATAATTTTGTGATATCTCCAACCTATGCGGGTATTAGTGATAATTTAAGAATTAGAGCGAACGGACTAACACAATGGGTTGGAATTAAAGACGCCCCAGATAATCAATCGCTTTATGCCGATTTTAGAATTGCAAGTCGTTCTGGTGTTGGTTTGTCATTATATAATGATAAAAATGGAAACACCATTCAAACGGGTGCTAAATTTTCTTTTGCACACCATCTTATTTTAGATTATTATTCAAAGCAGTATTTATCTTTTGGGATTTCATATAATATGAACTATTTCAAAATTGATATACAAAATTTTAATACAACTATCGAACAACCGGTGTTAGACCCATTTGTTACCGATGACAGAGCGACTATGAATAACAATTTTGACGTAGGTGTTTTGTATAGAAACAAAGGCTTCTTTGCAAGTTTCAACGCGAATAACATTCTTGAAAAAAAGATTGATGATGATATTAGAGTTTCAGAACCTAGCATGCTTTTAAACTATCAGATATATTCTGGGTATACGTTTAAAGGACCAAAAAAGAGCGGATTGGAATATGAACCATCAATATATTATCAAATGTTTAGCAGTGATAATCGTTCTAGTACCGATGTAAATTTTAAATTCAGAAAGTTTAGCAAAAATGAAGATTATTATTGGGCGGGTATATCTTACCGTTTTTTAAACGATCAGCCTTTAAAACCTTTAAACATAGGTCCGATGGCTGGGTTTAAGAAGAACATGTTCTATTTTGGTTATGCCTATCAATTTACTACCACAGAATTATCCGGGTTTAACTCTGGTACGCATGTAGTTACTATTGGTTTAGATTTTCTGCAAGGTATTAGTAATTGTCCATGTACTCAAAGTCCTGTTCATTAATTCATAATTTATATCTAGCTGTTTAAGTATAAAACAGAATATCAGTAATTTTTTGTAATAAATAAAACATGTGTTGAATGTTACTCAGAAGTGTTTTCTTTTATTATTTATATTTATTTTAAATTAAAAGCTTTGCTCTATTAGTTTTCAATAAAATATATTTTTTTAGTCAATCCTATTATATTTGCAAAAAAATTATAATATGGAAAGTAAATATAATACATGGTATCATCCCTATAAAGTCTCTAAAGATTATTCAAAAAAAGCAGCTTATTTTAGCATGGAGTTTGGTATTGACCAGGCTTTAAAAATTTATTCTGGCGGATTAGGATTTTTAGCAGGTTCGCATATGCGTTCTGGTTTCGAATTAAAACAAAATATGATTGGAATTGGTATGCTCTGGAAATATGGGTATTACGACCAAGCAAGAAACGAAGACCAAACACTTCGAACCGATTTTATTGAAAAAACATACGATTTTCTTGAAGACACTGGTATCGAGGTTGAGATAAAACTTCACGATAACCCACATGTAAAAGTTAAAGCCTATGTTTTAAAGCCTGAAATTTTTGGAACAGTGCCAATTTATTTATTAAGTACCGATGTTGAAGGCAACGATTTTATATCTAAAACTATTACAAATCATTTATATGATGCTAATACTTTAACTCGAATTTCTCAAAGTATTGTGTTAGGAATTGGAGGCGCTAAGGTTGTTGAAGCGTTAGGAGGAGCAGATGTATATCATTTAAATGAAGGACATGCTTTACCAGCTTTTTATTACTTAAGAGACCAAGGTGTGAAGAAAAAACAAATGGTTTTTACAACACATACACCAGAAAAAGCAGGTAATGAAGAACACGATGCCAGACATTTAAACCGTTGTGGTTTTTTTGGTAGAACGTATTCTGAAGCAGAACTTGCAAAAGAAATGGTTAATGGTGGTATGATTAGCTACACAGTTTCAGCTTTAAGATTGGCTCGAAAAGCGAATGCGGTGTCAAAATTACATGCAATCGTGGCGAACGATATGTGGAAGGATTTTGATGGGATAAGTAAAATAATTCCGATCACCAATGCTCAAAATCAATTGTTTTGGCAAGATAAAACTATTGAAAAAGCTTGGAAAAAGAAAAATGCCAAGGCGTATAAGGAAAGAAAGACAGAACTTAAAAGCGAGCTTTTTGACGAAGTTTTTAATCAAACAGGAAAACGTTTTAATCCGAATGTGTTAACTTTTGTATGGGCAAGACGCTTTGCAGGATATAAGAGAGCCGATTTATTATTGCATGATTTAGAGCGTTTTAAACGATTAATTTCAAACAGTAAATATCCGGTTCAAATTATTTGGGCAGGAAAACCATATCCATTCGATTATTATGCGATTGATATCTTTAATCATTTAATTCATTATTCTAAAAATCAACCAAATTTAACGGTGTTAGTTGGTTATGAGATTGATTTGTCTAAAAAATTAAAATGTGGTTCAGATGTTTGGTTAAATACTCCTAGAATTACAAGAGAAGCTTCAGGAACTAGTGGGATGACGGCAGCTATGAACGGCTCTGTTAATGTTTCAACCAATGATGGCTGGATTCCTGAGTTTGAAATAGATGGCGAAAATTGCTTTGTGTTACCAGCAATTGATTATAAATTGCCAGTGTGGGAACAAGATAAAATAGATGCGGATAATTTGTATGATATTTTAGAGAATAAAGTCATTCCAACGTATTACGATAATCCAAAAAAATGGCAAGACATTGTTTTTAAGGCTATCGATGATGTTATCCCGGAATTCTCTGCGAATACTTTGGCAGATAAATATTATAAAGAACTTTACTAAAAACAGTATAATACATACTTTTTAGTTTGCAAAAATGCCCGAATTTAAATTCTAAATTCGGGCATTTTATTTTTATTATAATTCCAAATACGCCATTATTTTAGTAACGGCTCCTTTATTCTTTTTTATATATTCCAGATTGTTGTTTCCTGAAAATGTACGTTTTTCTGAATTTTGAATGAGTTCAATTAGAATAGTATCAAATTGAATTTGATTTGAAATCGAAAACATACCGCCATTGTCAATCATTTCTTGAGCTTCAGGAAATTTAGAGTGATTGTTTCCAATAATAATAGGGACACCAAAAACAGCAGGTTCTAAGGTATTGTGTAATCCTGTAGTTCCAATAGCACCTCCCACATAGGCGATATCTGCATAACTGTAAATTTTTGAAAGTATACCAATCGTGTCAACAATAAACACCTGTGCGGTTTTAGGTTGTTTGGTGTCTTTTTCAGAAAATAAAACACTTTCAGCCATTAGTTTTTCTTGTATGTTTTTTATTTGAGCCGACTTAATATTATGAGGTGCAATAATAAATTTCACATTTTTCGATACTTCAGAATTAATAAAATTTATAAATAAAGTTTCATCTTCTGGCCAGGTGCTACCAGCTACAACACAAAGTTCGTTTTGTTTAAAAGTTTCAATAAAACCTAAAGTATTATCTGTTTCTAATTGACTGGAAACGCGATCAAAACGCGTATCGCCCGAAACGGTGACGTTCTTGTAATTTATAGATTCGAGTAACTTTTTAGAGTTTTCGTTCTGAGTAAAAATATGTTCAAAAGCAAACAAAGCATCTCTTAATTGAGTACCGTAAAACTTAAAGAACGATTGGTTTTCTCTAAATGCTGCCGAAATTAAAATGGCTCTTAATTTTCTGCTTTTTAATTCATTTAAAAAATTCGGCCAGATATCGTATTTAACAAAAACGGTAAGTTCTGGATTAACTAAATCTAAAAAATGTTTTGCATTTATTTTGGTGTCTAATGGAAGATAAACCACAACATCGGCAATCGGTGAATTTTTTCGAATTTCGTAACCTGAAGGTGAAAAAAAACTAAGCACAATTTTATGCTGCTTATAGCGGGCTTTAAGTGCTTTGAATACAGGAAGACCTTGCTCGTATTCGCCTAATGAAGCACAATGAAACCAAAGTGTTTTGTCGTTTGGTTTTAGATTTTCTTGAAGTATTTTAAAGGAATTTTGACGCCCAATAACCCCGCTTTTAATCTTTTGGTTGAAAGGTGCTGTGCATTTTAAACCAAAATGAGCAAGATGAATACCAATGTTATAAAGAAAACCCAAATTTTATTAATTTGCTGCTAAAATACATTTCTTTAAAATAATTTCATTGGTTACCGTGTACTAATTTTGTAATTTCGTAACTCATTAAATTATAGAATTGAGATAAGTAAAATATACAATTCTGTATTCTATAATTGTTACAATTTTTTAAATGAAAAAAATTCAAATGGTTGACCTTAAAGGTCAATATGACGATATTAAAGACGTCGTAAACACTTCCATTCAAGAAGTTTTAGAAACAACAGCTTATATAAACGGACCAAAAGTTCATCAATTCCAAAAGAATTTAGAGCAATATTTAGGGGTGAAACACGTGATTCCATGTGCAAATGGTACCGACGCATTGCAAATTGCTATGATGGGATTGGGTTTAAAACCCGGTGACGAGGTTATTACTGCTGATTTTACATTCGCAGCAACCGTTGAGGTGATTGCTTTATTACAATTAACACCCGTTTTGGTTGATGTTAATGAAGATGATTTTAATATTAGTATTGAAGCCATAAAAAAAGCTATAACTCCAAAAACAAAGGCCATCGTACCCGTTCATTTATTTGGACAATGTGCCAACATGGAGGCTATAATGGAAATTGCTAAAGCACATAATTTATATGTTATTGAAGACAATGCGCAGGCCATTGGAGCAACTTATACTTATAAAAATGGTACAAAAGCACAAGCAGGAACGATTGGTCATGTAGCATCAACTTCGTTTTTCCCATCAAAAAACTTAGGGTGTTATGGCGATGGTGGTGCTATTTTTACAAATGATGATAATTTAGCTCATATTATAAGAGGAATTGTAAATCACGGTATGTATGAACGTTATCATCATGATGTGGTGGGCGTAAATTCGCGGTTAGATAGTATTCAGGCAGCGGTGTTAGATACTAAGTTGCCACATTTAGATACCTATAACAAAAAAAGACGTGCAGCAGCTATAAAATATAATAAAGCTTTTGAAGGAAATAAAAATATTACCACTCCAAAAGTATCAAATAGTTGTACTGGAATTTGCGATACCTGCGATTGTCATGTATTTCATCAGTATACGTTACGCGTAAAAGGAATCGATAGAGATGCTCTAGCAAAACATTTAAACGAAAAAGGCATTCCTTGCGGCGTTTATTATCCAATCCCACTTCATTTACAAAAAGCATATTTAGATGCTAGATATAAAGAAGAAGATTTTAAGGTGACAAACCAATTGGTAAAAGACGTCATATCTTTACCCATGCACACTGAATTGGATGATGAACAAATTGAATTTATTACATCTACAATTATAAAATTTATAAATGGATAAAATATTAGTTACCGGTGGGTTAGGCTTTATTGGGTCGCACACTGTTGTAGAATTACAAAACGAAGGCTACGAGGTAGTTATTATTGACGATTTATCAAATTCATCAATAACCGTATTAGATGGGATTACTGCTATTTCTGGTAAAAAACCACTTTTCGAAAAACTTGATTTAAAAGAGAAAGCTCGTGTTGAAGCCTTTTTCAAGAAACACAACGATATAAAAGGTGTCATTCATTTTGCTGCCAGTAAAGCTGTAGGTGAAAGTGTAAAAGAACCTTTATTATATTACGAAAACAATATAAGCACTTTGGTTTATATTCTTAAAGAATTAAAAAAACTACCGGAAGCAAGTTTTATTTTTAGTTCGTCTTGTACGGTTTACGGGCAAGCAGACGAGTTACCAATTACTGAAAATGCTCCAGTTAAACAAGCAGAGTCGCCTTACGGAAATACCAAACAAATTGGCGAAGAAATTATAAGCGACACCTGTAAAGTAACACCAAACCTTAAGGCTATTGCATTACGTTATTTTAATCCGGTTGGAGCACATGAGTCTGTTAAAATCGGGGAATTACCAATAGGCGTTCCACAAAATTTAGTGCCATTTATTACGCAAACTGCTATTGGGTTACGTCAGGAACTTTCTGTTTTTGGCGATGATTATCCAACATCAGATGGTACGTGTATTCGTGATTATATTCATGTGGTCGATTTAGCTAAAGCACATGTTGTTGCTCTTGGTCGTTTATTGAATTACAAAAACAAAGCGAATTACGAAACGTTCAACTTAGGAACAGGTACAGGAAGTTCAGTGTTGGAAGTTGTTAAATCGTTTGAAAAAGTTTCTGGTAAAAAATTGAATTACAAAATTGTAGGTAGAAGAGAAGGCGATATTATTTCGGCGTACGCTGATACTACAAAGGCTAATGATGAGTTAGGTTGGAAAACAAAACTATCGTTAGATGATGCGATGCGTTCAGCATGGAATTGGGAACAAAAAGTAAGAGCGAGTAAATAGTATACTCCGAAATTATAAATAAAAAAGGCTGCAAATTTAATTTTGCAGCCTTTTTTTATGCTTCTGTTTTTTTCTTATTAAAACTAACAAATAAGAGAATTATCATACCGGTAGTAACTGATAAATCTGCCATATTAAAAATACCTGTTCTAAAAACACCGCCTAAATCTATAAAGAAAAAATCGGTAACCGAACCATACACTATACGATCGTAAACATTCGCAATACCGCCACCAATAATACTTGCAAATGCAAAAAGCGACCAGTTGTTTAAGGTTTTGTCTTTAAATATATAGTGTAATACAAACCCTAATACAAGTATTGGTAAGATTAACAATAATATGATTCTTAATGTAGGGTTCAAATCACTTCCCATGCCTAAAAAAGCACCAGCGTTTTCAACATTCATCATAATGAATAAATCACCAATTAATGATATGCGTTCGCCCGGGTTAAAGTCAGTCCGTGGTTGAATATTGGTTCTAACCAGTATTTTTGAAATTTGATCGATTGCGATAGTAACAACAATTACGGCAACAATGTATAACGAACGTTTAGATAGTTTCATTTATAAATTATAAAGTAGCCGAAGCTGTTTGAGCTTCTCTGTTAATCTTTTTAACTAAACCTTGTAGTACGTTTCCAGGGCCCACTTCAGTAAATAATGTGCAGCCATCTGCAATCATTTGTTGTACAGATTGTGTCCAACGCACCGGCGCGGTTAATTGCAGAATTAAATTCTTTTTAATGTCACTTTCACTAATTACCGCTTTTGCAGTAACGTTCTGATAAATTGGGCAGTTTGGTTTGCTAAACGTTGTGTTTTCGATAGCGGCTGCTAATTCTTCTCGTGCAGGTTCCATTAAAGGCGAATGAAAAGCTCCACCAACAGGTAATACTAAAGCACGTTTAGCACCTGCAGCTTTCATGGCCTCACAAGCTCTATTAATAGCTTCAACTTCACCAGAAATCACCAATTGTCCCGGGCAATTATAATTCGCTGCCACTACAATACCTTCCGTTTCTGCACACACTTTTTCAACAATAGCATCGTCCAATCCTAAAACGGCAGCCATGGTACTAGGTTTTAATTCGCAGGCTTTTTGCATTGCTAAAGCACGTTGTGATACTAATCTCAAACCATCTTCAAAGGTTAGAGCACCATTGGCAACTAATGCCGAAAATTCTCCAAGAGAATGGCCAGCAACCATATCTGGCTTAAAGCTTTTTCCTAAAGTTTTGGCCAAAATTACCGAATGTAAAAATATAGCAGGTTGTGTTACTTTCGTTTCTTTTAAGGCTTCAGGAGTTCCTTCAAACATAATATCTGTAATGTGGAACCCTAAAATGGCATTGGCTTTTTCAAATAATTCTTGTGCCAAAGGCGAGTTTTCATAAAGGTCTAAACCCATTCCTGTAAATTGTGCACCCTGACCGGGAAATATATATGCGTTCATAAATTGGTTAATTAATAAGTGATGCAAAAATAAGAATTATAATTTTAGTGATTATCTATGGTTTTAATAATTTTAGCAGGATTTCCACCAATTACCACATCATCAGGGAAACTTTTAGTAACTACAGCGCCAGCAGCAATCACAACATTATTACCTATGGTAATACCTGGGCATATGGTTGCGTTTCCTCCAATCCACACATTGTTACCAATAGTTATAGGACTACCTAATTCTTTACCGCTATTTCTTGCTTTAAATGCTAATGGATGTGTAGCTGTGTAAATTTGAACATGTGGCCCAATCATACAATTATCACCAAAAGTTACTTGAGCAACATCTAATATGCAGCAATTAAAATTCATGAACAAATTTTTGCCAGCCTTAATATTACTGCCATAATCGCAATAAAAAGGAGGCTCTACAAATAAGTTTTCGCCGGCATTTTCGAATATTTGATATAGTACTTTTTGACGTTCTTCTAAGTGTTCTTCACTTAAACTATTAAACTTGTAAAACAATAAACGTGCACGATGACGTTCTTTTACCAATGCAGGATCGGAAGGATTATACATCTCTCCTGCCAGCATTTTTTGTTTTTCTGTTATCATAGTTCTTAATTATAAGCCAATAATTGCGGCTTCCGCACAGCGTTCCCCATCCATGGCTGCCGAAACAATTCCACCAGCATAACCACCGCCTTCGCCACAAGGGAATAAGCCTTGAATTTGGGGGTGTTCTAATTGTTCATTTCTGGGGATGCAAACGGGTGAAGAAGTTCTGGACTCTACTCCAATAACATTCGCTTCAGAAGTGTAATATCCACGCATTTTTTGACCGAAAGATTCAAACCCTTTACGTAATCTGCTTCCAATTAATTTAGGTAACAACGAATGCAAAGGAGCCGAATTTAAACCGGGTTGGTAGGAGGTAGGGTTTAAATCTATAGATAATCTACCTTCAACAAAATCGGTTAAGCGTTGTGCTGGTGCTGCCTGCGTGCGGCCACCTGCAGTAAATGCCATACGTTCTAAGTTTTTTTGATATTCCAATCCTTTTAATGCGCCAAATTGCTCGTATTTTGGTAAATCTCTGTGTACATCAATTTCGACTACAATACCAGAATTAGCAAACAAGTTATTTCGTTTTGATGGCGACATCCCATTCACCACGACTTCACCATTGGCGGTGGCGGCCGGAACTATAAATCCACCAGGACACATACAAAATGAATACACACCACGATCGTTAACTTGTTGTACCAGACTGTATGAAGCAGCAGGTAAAAGGGCATTACGCTCACCACTGCAATGGTATTGAATAGAATCGATAATGTGTTGCGGATGCTCCACTCGAACGCCCATAGCGAACGATTTTGCTTCCAAAGCAATTTCCTTTTTATGAAGTAAATAAAAGATATCGCGTGCCGAATGTCCGGTAGCCAAAATTACGCGGTTGGCAGACATTTCGTTTCCGTTTTGTAATTTAATAGCTTGTATTTTGTTGTTTTTTATTGTGAAATCGGTAACGCGGGTTTCAAAATAAATTTCACCACCATGTTTTAAAATAGTTTCCCGAATGTTTGTAACTACTTTAGGAAGCTTATTCGTTCCAATATGTGGATGTGCATCAATTAATATTTGCTCGGTAGCTCCATGAAACACTAAGTTTTCAAAAATACGGCGTACATCGCCACGTTTTAAGCTTCTTGTGTAGAGTTTACCATCGCTGTAGGTTCCAGCACCTCCTTCACCAAAGCAATAATTGGAATCTTCATTTACAAAATGGTCTTGATTTATAGCTTTTAAATCGCGCCGACGGTCTTGAACGTTTTTACCACGCTCTAAAACAATAGGCTTGAAACCAAGTTCTATGCAACGTAAGGCGGCATACATTCCGGCAGGACCAAATCCAATAATATGAATGGGTTTTCCTTTAGAGACATCTTTATAATCAAATTTATACTCCGATGTTTTTGGTAAAACTTCTCTAATATAAACTTCCACTTTATAGTTGAAAATAATATTAGCTTTTCGGGCATCAATAGATTTTCGCAACACTTTTACACCAGTAATATCTTCTTTGTCGATATGTAAAGCATGCGCCGATTTTATGACTAAAATATTGCTACGTTCTTCTTCTTTAAGTGTTACCCGAAGTTGTAATTCTTTTACCATGTGGCAAAATTAACGAAATTTGAGATAGGAGTTGATATGAATTTTAGAGCTATTAAGTTTTAAAACATGACGAAAGTTAGTTTTTAATAAAAATATTAAAGATAATTTTATCCCGATTAAAAAATAATATATTATGAGCAAAGAAAAAAAGTGTTTGGTTTGTGAAAAATCATCCGATGAAACACCTGTGACAAAATTTTATTATCAGAAGAGTGAATTTTATATCTGCCCACAACATATTCCTGTTTTAATTCACAACCCAAAGGAATTAGTTGGTTTATTAGACGGTGCTGATAAATTACAAGGAGGATAAATAATTATTTTCGTTCGTAGGTAATAAACGAATAATCAATTTCGTTTTTCTCGTCTTTTTTGTAAAAATCATTGCTAGTCTCTTTCCATATCGACTTGTCTATTATTGGAAAGTAAGTATCGGCTTCAAAATTAGCATGTACGCGTGTTAGCTCAATTTTTTCAGCTATTAAAATAGCTTGTTTGTAAATTTCGCCTCCACCAATTACAAAAGGTTGCGGGTCGGATATTGATGCTTTAATAGCATCTTCCAAGGTGTTAACCAAAATTACGCCTTCTGGAACTCGATAGTTTAAATTTCTGGTAATAACTACATGGGTTCTGTTGGGTAATGGTTTCGGGAAACTTTCAAACGTTTTTCTACCCATAATAACATGATGACCGATGGTTAGATTTTTAAACCGTTTTAAGTCATCACTAATATGCCAGATTAATTTATTGTGCTTACCAATAGCATTGTTTTCACCAGCTGCAGCAATAATAGTAAGTTGCTGGTTTTTTAGGGTAGATTTTGATGCAATTAAATCGTTGCTTTTTGGAAGTGAATCTTTCAGTTTTTCAATACCTTCTTTTTGTTTAGCGACTAGTTTGTTTAATTGTTGTTGTTCCCAATCTTTACCCATAAATTTATGAGTAATAAACACATTAAACAGATGGTAAACAAAAAAGAAAAACCAAAATAAAATGGCATAAACAAACCAGTTTACTTCAAAAATTTTAAAATCTTTCCCGATACCTAACACAGTATTGGCTATAATAAGGATAACAGCACCTATTAAAAAAATTATAAAATGGGAGTATAAACGTTTCTTTTGTTTAATTCGTTTTTGGGCAGTTTTTATAAGCTCTAACTGCTCTTTATCTATTTCTGGTATGTTTTTTTTTCTTCCGAACATAATACTATAAAAATGACTGTAAAGTTAACGTTTTTTGGCGATACTGGACTTATATATTTATAGTCTTGATAAAGTGTGTTTTTCGCAAACGTTTTCGTTTAAAACTACCTGAAAATCAATTAAAAACGAAAAATTTCTATTGATAATAATATAAATAATTGGCTTAATTAATTGTGAAGTATAAATTTTTTTGAATTGATATTGTTAAATTGATAATTCTTTATGGTTTACCAATTTAAAAGATTAGCTCTCACAAATTGTTTTATAAATTTGCAGTATAAAACAACACAAAAATTTTAAATTATGGCTATTTCAAAACAATACTTAAAAAGTAAACCAGTTTGCAAAGTAACGTTTTCTATTCTTGCTGAGGATGCTAAAAAAGTATCGCTAGTTGGAAGTTTTAATGAATGGAACGCTAAAGCAGCTCCGCTTAAAAAATTAAAAAATGGTACCTTTAAAGGTGCTGTTGATTTAGATACCAATAACTCTTATGAGTTTAAATACCTTGTTGACGGGGCGTTTGTTAATGATGATGCGGCTGATTCTTACGTATGGAATGAATTTGCAGCGGCTGATAACAGCGTAGTATCAGTTTAGTTAAATCCTAAAATTAATCAAAAAGCGCTTACTAATTTAGTAAGCGCTTTTTTTATACTGCTACAACTCCCTTTATATGTGGGTGTGGATGGTAATCTTCTAAAGTGAAATCTTCAAATGTAAAATCAAAAATATCTTTTACATCAGGATTTAGTTTCATTTTTGGGAGAGGTCTTATTTCTCTTGATAGTTGTAATTCTAATTGATCATAATGATTACTGTAAATATGAGCGTCACCAAAGGTGTGAATAAACTCGCCGGCTTCATAGCCACAAACTTGAGCCATCATCATGGTGAAAAGCGCATAAGACCCAATATTAAAAGGAACACCTAAAAAAATATCGGCGCTGCGTTGATATAATTGACAAGACAATTTCCCGTCTGCTACATAAAATTGAAAAAAGGCATGGCAAGGTGGTAATGCCGCCTTACCGTTCGCTACATTTTCGCTAAAACTTTTAGAAGTGTCTGGTAAAACTGAAGGATTCCAAGCAGAAACTAACATACGTCTGCTGTTCGGATTGTTTTTTAAGGTTTCTACTATTTCTTTAATCTGGTCAATTTCGTCATTATTCCAGTTACGCCATTGATGTCCGTATACCGGACCTAAATCGCCATTTTCATCTGCCCACTCGTTCCAAATACGCACACCGTTTTCAGTGAGATAATTAGTGTTTGTGTCCCCTTTTAAAAACCAAAGTAATTCGTATACTATCGATTTTAAGTGCAGTTTTTTTGTAGTTACCATTGGGAACCCTTCACTTAAATCGAATCGCATTTGGTACCCAAAAACACTTTTTGTTCCTGTACC
>Ga0102814_10001533_pt1 | contig 16287 bp, 9 predicted proteins | sample ColrivemetaGS741_FD_79112 | JGI IMG/M metagenome (GOLD analysis project Ga0102814, IMG submission 79112) | Estuarine microbial communities from the Columbia River estuary - Flood tide ETM metaG S.741 | ecosystem: Environmental > Aquatic > Marine > Intertidal zone > Estuary | place: USA: Columbia... | reverse complement strand
CCACAACACTGACATATTTTGACAGTGTTTACAACAGTGATGACTCCGCGATGGTTTTCCGGTTGAAGACAAGCGGGACTGCGACTGAGGCGTTGAAGCTCTACGGAAACAACGAAGCATTCTTTAATGGAGCTGTTCATGTACCTAACTATATATATCATAGAGACGACACGAACACATACATGTTGTTGGGTGCAGATAGCTGGACGTTGAGAACCGGTGGTACGGATCGTATAATTGTAGACAACACAAGAACATACATCCCCGGCTATGTCAGGATCGATGGTGGTATGGAGATCGCGACTAATGAAGACAACGACTCACCTGAACTAACATTCAAGAGAACCCCAGCTACAAATGCCGGAGGGACTGATGATATAGGTCACATACGAATCGGTGACAGTAGCATGAATTTTATTCTTAACAACGATTCAGATGCTGATGCAGGCACATTTAATTTCAGAAAAGTCGTTGGTGGTAGTGAAGTAGGAGCAACTATCGACACAACAACTGTAAAAACTAGTTCGGTTGAGATTGGTAGCAGAGTGGTGCTTGAAGAAAGTTCAGATCGGGCAGATTTGTTGCAGATCACAGGAGAAACAGCCACATGGGCTGGGCTTCAAATCCGGAACTCGAGCAACGAAGGTAGGTGGAGTTATATGACAGATGGAGAATTCGCCGGGTTGTATAACGATGAAGACGAGCAATGGCATGTGTACATGACTGAAGGTGGAGGTACTAATTTGTATTACGGTGGTACAAGTAAATTCAGCACAACAAGTGGTGGAGTGCATGTTACTGGAGACATCGACGGAGCAACGGATATATATGTAGCGGATCAGATCATACACACAGGAGACACGGACACATACATGCAATTCAACGCAGCAGATAGTTGGCGTGTTGTCACCGGAGGGGTTTCGCGGTTCGATGTGAACAACAGCACATCAACATTTCAAACAGATGTCACGATTGATGGTGGTCATCAATTGTATGTGGGTGATGGAGCAGATAACACACGCTTGCACATAAAGAAAGCAGATAACAATATTTCGGATCATTTGATATTTTACAATGGTACAACACGAATGGGTGAGATAGGTTGCCAAGATGAGGAATTTCTGAGAATCAATCAAGTGACAGGCAAACATATATACACACCACGATATATACGTGCGGATGCCGGTTTTTATGTTGATGGTACAGCCAAAGGTATCAATGGTAGTGGTAACTTCATCGGAGGCACAATTGCTGGCGCGAGCGATTATGGTACATTGGTGCGTAGCGACACCGGTGACTTGCTCACTGGTAGTACATACACATTCGATAGCACAACAGACCAGAAAATAATATTAAAAGGTGCGCCCAATCCATTTATCCGCTTCAAAGAAGGTGATACAGACAAAGCATATGTGCAATGGAGTGCTTCCGGTTATGTGCACATAAAAAATCAAGAGGATGGTTCAGGTATTCGTGTTAAAGACACCTTTGATTTTAGTTACGATGGCACAACATTTCATGAGATCTGGCATGCCGGCAATGATGGTAGCGGTAGTGGATTGGACGCGGACATGCTCGACGGTCTACAATCAACAAGTTTTGTCCGCGCGGATAACGACAATGTGGTCGCCGGTGATATTGTTCTAGACAAAACCACCACTGCAACAAGCAGCAATGGTGGTACGGATTCACACTCACTTATTTTAAGAGCACAAAATTGGGACACATCGGCCAGCGACTTCGCAGCCAGCCCTGGTGGTGCGAAAAACTTTGACTGGCGCGTGAAAGCCTCCACGCGTGGGACTAATCAAACTATAAGTGATTTGCAATTCTTTGCAGATGCTGGTAACAGCACAGATGAAATACCACTGACATTACACGGTATGGGAGATGGTTCATATTATAGATCTACTGATGCTGCAACATTTAAAGGTCATGTAACATTACAGGCACCCGAGGGTATCACCTACGCGAACATTTACCTACCGACTGGCGGTTACATCCAAGGAGGTCTTCATTCCCGTGACGCAATACCCAATCTTACCTCCGGAGGCTTCTCTTCCGGTGAGGGTATAGATATCGGAGCCGCGGATGATGCGAGTATATATTATGATGGTGCAAATGATATACTGTATCATGATTGCGATCATACAACCCTGTTCCGGACCAAAATTTCGGCGTCCGGTGTGATGAGTGATCAGATCCGGTTGAGGTACGATTCACCGACATTTGTTGAATTGTATTATGGTGGTGATGAGAAGCTCAGCACAGCACCGGCTGGTATTAACGTCCAGACGACAAAGACAAACTCCGCTGGAGCGGGGAATCTAGAGGGAGCGCAGATAAATCTTCAATGTTTTACCACAAACACTGGCGCAGGCGCGGCGGCCTTGCGCTACGCGATGGATACATTCAAGGATCCATATGGTATATATGGTCATCAACATGTCAGAAAGACCACTGATGACACTGTTGCGGATCAAGATTGGACGTTTAGAATTTTCAACGCTACCACAGGAGCTCAAGGCTTGGTGTTACATCCAGACACAGGAACAGCCACAACAACCAAATTCAGAGCCATGGACAGCTGGTCAAATTGGGCACCATTGATCAATGGAGTGGCTACGTACATGCCATGGGCAGGTCCAAGTCAGACAGACTACGATAGTAGTCAAGGTTACAGATACACAGAAATCGGCAATGGTGGCGGTTGGGGGCACCTCGAAATGAAACATGACATTGGTGGTTATTGGGATGTAAGTACTCCAGGATCTGACATGCATGGTCGGATCGTGTATTACCATCACGGGTTGAATGGTAGTGAAGACTGGGCTGACGCCACACTAGACGACGGAAGATGGGAGTTTCATGTGGCCTACAAACAACCATCACCAGACGCAGATGCTCGTTATGATGCTACACAACTAAATGGTGGTAGTACCAATTATGGAGATGACACACTGCAGATGATTATCGAGAAGGATGTCGTGAAGTTTACTGGTGATATAGTGCCGTTTTATAGCTTTTCAGATGCCAGACTCAAAGAGCGAATTACCGCAATTGAATCACAAGAGGCACTGAACAAGGTGTTACAACTAACAGGTGTCACATTCGAATGGAAAGATGACCCGAAACGTGGCACTCAAATGGGTATGGTGGCTCAACAAGTTGCTGAAGTGGTTCCAGAAGTGGTCGATGAGCAATCAAGAATAGGTGACGAGAACACATATATGCGTGTGGATTATGAGAAGATTGTTCCGCTTCTAGTGGAAGGCATGAAGCAACAACAAAAACAAATAGAACTATTACAACAACAGCTAGAACATTTAACAAACAACAATAAATAAATACAATGCCATATATAGACGAAACAGGAACATACAAATCAGCGAGTGATTGGAACACAGGAACTGGTGGTAGTGGTGGTGGAACATTGCCTGTAGTCGCGGGTGATCCCTCGCTGAACCCATACTTCCCACCTCAAAGCGGTTCCGCGGAGAGATACATGATACATGACGGCAAGCTGTACGTCGCGGCATTGAGAGGAACAACTGTTTATGATGGTCATGGCACTCCGAATTCAACCTCCGGAGATTCAAATGAGGATACATACAAGGGTGTGGACAATTGGGTGGAGTGGACATTTCCGGTTGGAGATGGTGAGTCGACACCACCTCAGAGTGAAGAGTCACGAGTGCATGATGGGTGGTTCACCCATAACTCCCGGTTTGTATTATTTGATGACGGTAATTTGTGGGTATGGGGGAACAGTGATCATGGAGATCATGGAATAGGAGTAGCCGACAGTAACACAAATAATCCGATACTCCTTGACACTAATGTGTATAGTATAGCTAAGCTTCCTGGTGGTAAAGGATCACACGCCACTTCAAGTTATGGGAACACCCACGGTCTTTGGTACACTAAAGCACGCAAATATACCAAAAGATATGATATGTCGAATGTATCACCGGACCAGGATAATATTTATTCCTCACCCACCAACAACCGATCCTCCGCGGAGGATCCGGTCTTGACAGAAGGTAACTGGAGCTGGGTGTACTGGAAACCGACTGACCTTGAAGCAAGAACCGGGAGCTATCAACCGACTGGTGCCGTAAACGCCGGTGATGCTGGATTTATTTCAGAGGATGATCCACTATACGGTATATCTGCTATATGTTATGTTGGATATAATGGTACTCATGCTGCTGGTACCGGCGTCACGGACAATATCACGACACCACTACGCCGTACATTGTACGACCTGGAAGATGATATAAATGTACCAAGGAATGGTACGTTGCATGGAAGCTTCAAAACAAAATGGCCGAGCGGAACATTTAAATCCGGATATTATCACATCCGACAAGTGTATCAACCCATGGGTCATCACACTGGTACATTTGTGGTTATACAGAATCGAACAGATGGTAGAGTTTATCACATACTAACATGCGGTCGTAATGACCATGGCCAATTAGGTGTGGATTATTATGACCCAGAATACACCACTAGTGGTTATGTTAAAACTTTCCGGGTGGCCAATGATTGGCTACCAAACTGGGAGACGTTTGGTAATGGTCGGCAACAGGAATTCACAGCGAGTGAACCTGTTGTATTAGCAAGAAGTGGTCACACGTCTACCAGCACATATACTTTATGGTGCCTCACCATGGTGTATCAACAGATAATCGCAACTGATCATTTAGGAACACGACGGAGGTTACACAGTTTACGTGCAGCTGGTGATGGAGAGGGTAACAATAATTGTAGTACAGCTGCTAGCCGCAGGAGCAACACTAACGTTATTGATGTTGATTATGATTACAAAACATTTGAGTATGTATCCCCGGATGAAGATCCGGCAGGTTCATTCAATTATGACCGCGCCAATGCGGATGCAATAGCACGTGGAGGGGAATTAGCAATTTTTAACTCACCATACGAACGTGAGCGATGTCAGAACATGCTGTTCGAGAGGTGGGTCAAAAACACCACCGGCCAAGCGCATGCCACATATGCCACCGATGAAGATTTCCAGCATGCATGGGTTGGTTGCTTGGACAAAAAGCATGAAGGGATTTGGGAGTGGGAGGATGGATCGTGGGCTGATTCTAGAATCATACGTTTCCTTCCCAGTCAACCCGATAATGCATCAACGAGCAATGGTGAGCTGAACATGATGCCACAACCAACCGATCCGGAAGTTGTTAGATCGGAATTTGATTACCGGGCCACCAATAGCAGCTTTGGTGGGAGAATATTCGACACCTTGACTTTCAATTATGGCACTAGTGATCTAGTTCGAACGTTAGTCTCCTGTATACATGGTGATGTAATGCAGGTAGATGGACAGGGTAATGGTACTTGGTCTCGCCGCTTAGATGTCAATACAACTGATATTGAGACCACAGAGAAATACACTAGTAACCAAACTAGCTGGTTAGCCAAGAGGTATTCAGGTGGTAAGTTTTTGCATCTCTCTGATGGTAAAATTTTATACGCTCGGTGCTGGCCGCGTAAAGACATGCAGGGGGACAGTTGGCAAGATTTTCATGTACATGGTATGGAAATGATGCTGAGTTATGATCATGGTGTAACCTGGAAATCCATATATACAAATGAACAATTTGATGAAGCTGCTCGAAAATTTGGTGATGAGCGAACTGACTTTCCAGACTCCGGACCTGCGAAGATCACTCACTGGACATGGCCAGTCGGTCCAATAAATGTCGGTTGGAAGGCAAGGTCCGGGACACATTGGAACTATTTCCGAGATCGAGAGAATCCTGAGACCAGTAGGACCAGTGGATTTCTTGGAAGCCACAATGAGATCATGATCACATCATTGTGTGAGGTCAACAGTACATTAGGAATACCTGGAACTGTTTTGATGACCACCACCAGCAAATTTGGAGCCATGTTGTGGAGGAGTTTTTCCTTTGGACAGAGATGGGAGTGTTTGGGTCATGTTGAGACATGGTTAGAAGGCAATCATCAGGATACATTACTACGTCGCCCTAACAGTTTTGTAGGTGGTGTACACAAGGCCATAATACAGAGTGATGAAGGTGGTACCTTGTTGATGGCAGTCGCGAGATGGGATGACGCATCTGGTGAAGACACATTTATAAGCCGTCATGAGATATGGGTCAGTGTAGATCATGGTGAAACGTGGGCATTTCACGCGCTTATAAATTCACAAACAGAACAAGATATAGGTAGCACATCTACAGAGTCCTTAGTGGACGTAACTGAAGGAGCCTCAATCAGTTTTGTTAATGGTGGCACTCCAATAGGTTCCGCTGATAATTTAATCGATCTGGACTACCCAAGTAGTACCTCAAAGTTTGGATTGTATGGTGCAAATTTAGGAGGTCAAGGATATCAGGCACGTGGTGTGGATATCACCCCACTCTCTTCCAAGAACGAATCACGTATTGTTGGTGTATCCTTTCGCTCCGGAGATGATTGGAGTAACCATCCTACTCGATACCCAGTGAAATTTTGGTTGTATGGTAGAGATAGTACATCTGATGAGTGGACGTTAATTTATACAGAAAGTAGCCTCACGCAACCAACCAGTAACTATGAAAAAATAACATATATGTTCAACGAGAACGAATCATCCACACAGAAATTCACATACTACAGATTGACATTCTGGCACGGTGGAGCCGATGGTATCAACCTGACGAATGCTGAACTGTTACGTCGATCCGGTGTAGGTTATTCAAAGTTAGGGTTATTCAAACATGTAGGAAAAAATACATTTATAGGAACTCTAGGTGTTAGTGATCCAACTGTTGCTGATCGTGAGGGTAGGGCAAGTTGGGTTGCTTTCAGAGGTATTGCCGATGGGTCTGACATTCCATGGTCTCATGGACAAGGTGGATACACTTGGTCAACACCAATCATGGAGGGTGGGGCTTATTTTGGAAATTACATCCAAGGATCTCCACTGGGAGCCAATTGGCATGCCCTGAGCACTAGCCCATCAACATGCATACGATTTGGAACCCATGGGTTGTTAATCCCAGGCAATCTCGAGTGGAACCAGTCAGATCACAACAATGTGCCGATATTTTATTCCTTAGACAACGGTGCGACATGGAAAATTAAATGGTATGCCGGTGATTCAGGTGCATCTAATGATTATTATCACCTCACTGGTAATGTGTGGATGGATGCTTGTTGGCAGAACACAGACTCAACAATCTCAGGTGATGAACGAATCAACAAAATAACATTCTTGAGATCATCTCACCCGGTGAGTACCGACGTTTCCGGACAGTGGGCTCAACACACCGGTAATGAGAGAATCACCGCATATACGCTAGACTTTACATCCGAATGGGCAGGCACACCAGCATATGAAGCATCAAATTTTGAGAAACATGCACATATCGCCGCACATCATTTCATGGGCACGTATTTTCCATATGTATGTTTGAATGATATGGGTGATTTTGATGCGCCTAGTTGGGGAGAAGTAGATGGTGTTCCAACGAAGTTTGGGTATATTTTGATGAAGCGAGTCAATGTATCGGGCAGCACGGCACATCTTGCTAGAGATGCTAAAATAACTAATGCTTTGTGTACTGTTGAGGTACAGGTTCCTGGTGTTAATTACTGGCAAGTTTTGAGCACCGCTAGCGGAACCGGAACCGGGAGACATAAAAATAGCTTTAATGATGATTTGTTACTCTCTGGTCTCAGCCAAGCAATCAGACTAGATAACAGAGTTTTCACCTGGGGGTACAATTCACACCAAGAGTGTGGTCGCTTTGACCGGCACGATGGAGTACAGTATCATACTCACCGGTGGTGGTCTGGTGAAGTGTTGCATCCTGATGCAACTAATTACCAAATCATTCAACAACGCCCTCGGGGTGCTTGGAAAAGACTGTGGGGTCACTCAGCTACTGGTCATCATATGAATTACTTTGGTAACTATTATGCGGTTGATGCAAATGATAAGCTGTACGGTTGGGGGTATAATGGAGGAACCATGCTAGGAAATAAGCCCAACACAACAGAACCTTCGTTAATAAGCTCACCGAAAGATTGGTCACCCAACCTAGACTCTCGACCAATTGGTGTTGAGCACACCACCTCATCTTCTGCATATTATGACAACTTTGCGTTGATACCTGCAGCAGATGGTTCTTTATGGGGCTTAGGGCAGAATTATAATGATGCAGTCGCCCATGGGTCTGCTCGAAGTAACTTCCATAAATTGACAAAAATTAAATCACCAGTCGTATGATCAATATACTAACAAGTAATGATGATCTAGTCATCAATATAAACACATCAAACCATATACAACATGCAAGCACGAATGTATACACACTCACCGGAGTGGAAAGTAGTATACACGACATGTGGAGATATGAATATTTATATTATACTCCGGTGTCTGGATTCTGGGAATCTCCTGATCGATTGGAGCATGAGCTGCAGACGGTGAGACGGGTTAGAGATCAAGCGTTAGCTGATACGGACTGGATCGTTATACGATCAACTGAAACCAACCAACCGTTAGACTCAAATTTTTCACAGTATCGAGCATGGTTGAGAGACCTTCCAGCAAACTACACACCAACACAACCTGTATCATGCCCGGTAGAATCGCTCTCTGCAATAGGAATTGAAATAAACATCATAGATAAATTACAGCCATGGACTTATATTAGTGTGGTTACTGCTGAATCTAGACCAAGGATCGATCGACAGCGGATTCAACACGAAGAGTGGTTAAAGAGTGTTCCTGTCACTGGTTGGTCTGAAGATTATTATTATGAGAGTGTTGAGGTGATGAAATCTAGCAGCATTACAATCACAACAACCGGAATTGAGGGTGATTTACCTGCAATTGTAGATGCTGAAATTGAAGTGTATGATATCGATACAACAGGCGATGAAACCTCAGATCCGGAGATAAAATTACTGGACTTGAGCACAATCTGGATATCCCCCACTGGTTGATCAGATACATTAGTGAAAACGCGAGACCTTGTTATAAATAATAACATACATGGCTTGTGAAGAGATAAAACCTCCGGAACCTCCGGAGATGAGCAACATACCGGATGGTATCAAGTTACCACGCGGATTATCGTTGAGTGATATCAAGAGTAAAGCAAGCGCCAAGCTTAGTGATCCGATCAATGGTGCGCAGAACATGATTGAAAGTGGTATCAAAAAGTTAGGATCAGCTTTAAGTCCAGAAGCGTTATCAGATAGAGTGGGTAGTATTGTTGATGGTGTGGCTGGTGAGATTACCGGTATAGTTGATGGTGCTATTGATGGGGTGATGAACATAAAGAATCAGTTAAAGAAAATTGATCCAAGTGTTGCTTTTAATAAGATACCAGGAAGTCCAGGTGCAGTGACCGGTAAAATAAAGGGCAAACTTACTGGAAGGTCTGAATTCAGCAATCTACAAGGGTCGCTAGGCGTAAATAAATGTGGTAACGAGTATATCAAGCAGGCATCACAGGCAAACAAAGACATTAAAGATATAGCTGGAAGTGCAACCAAAGGAATCTCAGGTAAAGAGAGACTGAAAGCGGCTAGAGATCCTGTTGCGAAAATGCAGATGCAGGAAAAGATAAACAAACAAGTGACTGATAGTGTCAAAAGCAGTAAGATTGAACAAGCAACAAAAGATGACAAAGAGAAGAGGACATCTCAAGATGCACTACAAAGTGATGAATTACAAACAACACTAGCAAATCCAGCAGCGTGTGAGAGTTGGATATTTAGTTGGGCTCATAATATATTTGGTAATGTATTCAGAGCTGTAGATTATTGTGACACCACAAAATATAATGAGCAATTTCGTAAGTTCGGTATATTCGGATCAAACATGACAGATACCATAAATGCACTGCAAGCCATTCGAGCACCAATGGAAGAGTATGTAGCTAACTTGCGTGGTATGTGGTATTGTCGACAATATTGGGAATCCGCTCCTTGTGTGGATCTGAATGACTGGCGAACAATCGACATACGTAACACCAAGATCACTGGCACATACAGTGACAGTATGAATCTAGGCCCGAGAGAAATACCATTAACACTACAGCAGGTAATCAGTTACCACTGGGACTTCGCGTTTGTTAAGGATGCTTTTCCAGCAGGATTTTATATGGAATTTATCTCTCGATGGTTCGATCCTACATTTAGACCGACAATACGTAGTTTGAACAAAGTTAAAACACCTAAAGAAGGCGTCTCACGAGAAAATGGTAGTTTGTTTGCATCATGGACAACTATCGGAGCGAAACCGGAAAAAGAACTAGCCAACTTTCACAAGGTGGTGAGACAGGATTCTGATCAAATAAAACATCTATTGAGAAGAGATAAGGAGAAGGCACTTGAAGCTTTCATAGAGTTGGGTGAAGTAGAAGCAGTACAAGCGATCAATTCTGGAGCTTATGATAGTGATGACATGATAATATGGCGGGATCTTGGGGCTGTAACAGATGTAGTTCCTCGAGGAACCATATATTTTTCTGCTAAAATGGATTGGAATGATATTGTATTGAGTGATATCAAACCAATACCTGGGGCATATGGAGATTTTTTAGACTGGTAATGAAAGAATATAACGGAATGTATCTAGGCATAGTAGTGCAAAACAACGATCCAGAATATAGAGGTCGTGTAAAAGTGTATGTACCACACATACAAGCTAATGTATATAAAAATTGGTATAGTGAAGTATCTGATAAAAAATTCAAGTTCCCGGGGAAGAACATACAGAGTGATCTTGAAAAAATATTACCAGAGCTAAAGACTATACTACCATGGGCAGAAAATGCTATGCCAGCGGTAGGAGCCAGTGGCACCGGTAGATACAACGCGCATGACAGCATGGCGACGATCTCTGATAGTAATCGAAGTGAGACACTCGAGCCAGAAAAACACCAAACAGATGTCGAGAAAAAATATAGATTGAATGAAGAGCATATAGGTGAGAGTCCGGGTAAAGTTTATGAGAATCACAAAACATGGGTGAGTGACGCATTTACAAATGTTACAGACCCAGACTGGATGGATGAGGACAATGATATCGACAGTGAGGGTAGCTGGCCATTTGAGGATTTAAATCCTGGTGAGAGACTCAACGGTGTGAATCGTCCGAATAAATTTGCGTGGAATTATAGACCCAACACTTACAGCAATTGTGCTAAGGGTAACTTCAGTATACCTAATGTGGGTAGTCATGTGTGGATATTTTTTCAGGGAGGAGATCCGATGTATCCTGTTACCTTTGGTGTTAGTTATGGTAAGGAAGACTGGAGAGGGATTTATGAGAGTAGTGACTCTCATGGTGGTGACTATCCTGGTACATATGAAAATATGAGCAAAAATGAACGATCAGTGTATGATAACAATACAGAGACATATCGTAACAAGTATGTTATAAATCAAAAGGGAGGTGCATTAGAGTTTGTCAATACAGACAATAGAGAGATACTCAAGATGACACATTATAGCGGTTCATTCATGGAGTTCAACAACCACGCTAATATACAATTTGCGACACGCAACAAACAGAGTCTAACACAGGAGGATGAATATGATACAGTTAAAGGTTTTCGTAATATATATACAGAGCGTGATTTAGATTATATTGTGAGAGGTGATCGGTACAATAAAGTGGGGTACTTAAATTTCAACCATCACTTAGATTGGCGAGAAACTATGCAACCGTTAGCGCAAGTTAAAGGTCTTTTTGAGATAAAACGATTCACCGGGACTCCCGCACAAGGTGGAATGCTAGAGCAAACACGCAATGGTACACCTATAGCATGTCCTGTGTGTAATGATAATGGTCGTATAAGTTATTGGAGACAACACAACACATTCAAGTACACGGGCATGACATCCACACACTCTGCTAAGGATGGTGCGTTTGAGGCAACAAGAGGTAATAACAGTAAGGGATACTTCACTCCAATTGGTCGATTCGCGTTTGGTCCGGGTAAAGAGGTACAATTTGCATTGAATTCAAATATATATCAAAGCGCATATCAACACATGAATACTTCCGGGACAATATTTGGTGAGACATGCCCGGCTTGTGGGGGTACTGGCATAAGCCCTAGTAGTATGGAGGGTGATTGGCAGTCAGAAGAATCAAAAAGTGATGAAAACTTTGAAAAATTGTTAGAACAAGTCGCCAAAGAATTAGCTCCAATAGAGAGTGATCTGGGTATAGGTGGTAGTGACGTTACGTATATAGCCAAGCATAAAGTTGAGAATATCGGTTTAGTTATGAACAATTTTCCGAGCATACGTACTGATCCTGTAGGTAAAATGTACCGCGATCAGGTGATTGTTCATGAGCAAGGTGTGTTCGTAAATCAATCACCATCACCATTAATAGAACCTGTGCATGTGGATGATCTACCAGGAGGTAGTTACAGTTTGAATGTATCCAATAGATGGAATGTACATGTAGGAGCCGGTGGTGTTGCGATAAAAACGTTTGGTAGAGTTGAGATAGGTGGCTCACAGATAAGTGTCGCAGGAGATCAAGTTAATATTGGTAGTAAAAATGAGGTGAATATTGATGGAGGCAAAAGACTTAGTGTTGTTGCTGATATCATCAGCATCCGGCAGAGAGACCGTGGTCAAGTTCTAGTTGATAGCAATTTAGGGGTGAGTCAGAATGTTGTAGTTGGTGGAGGGTTGCACGTGGAAGGTGAACTGACATGTAATCATATAACCGCACCGGTGGAGATACATGAAACTGAAAAGGCTAGAATATACAGCAAATTGCTTAAAGGTCTCGTGTTTAAATGTCACATACAAGGCGGAACACATGTAGTGAGCCCACATGGTACAGCTCACCCGAGCTGGACAAATGGTACTATAACTTTAGTGAGTGATAGTAATGATGATCATGTGATTGATTATGGTCATAGTCACCTATTCAAGAACGCCGCAATGCATCTGATGGAAACAAATGACCTTGTTAGAGAAACTGGAGCTGATTGTAACGATCAAAATACGAGAGCAGATGCCAACAAAGTTGAAGTTGTGACTAGTGCGGATAAAGTAAAACGCTCAAAATTTACCGAGTAAGGACTATATGATTCTTTTTATCATACCACACTGTATCTGGTAGTTTATCTACTGTATGTGATTCATCATACCACTTGTTAGCGAAACGGTCGTATCTGTTAATGCTGTAGATTCTAGCCATGTTGCTAGTAACATGGCCATGCTCAAATGCATAGTGGAAACACAACAATGCTTGTTGTGCATCAAACGCCGTGTAAAATCGCTCACACTTACTCTTCCACCGCCCTGGTCGGTAGATTATTTTATAGACATCTGGTGTTGGCTCTCTTTTTTTCAATTCTTAGGATACATAATACTCTTGAGTATTTGATTTTCAAAAGTACGCATAGCAATCGCCTTATCTTGTAACTCGATTGTTTGTTGTTGATCTTTCACAAGCTCCTCAAGCTTCTCGATTCTATTGTAACCTAGTATCGTTGCTGTGATGATCAGACATCCCATCAGGAAAACTCCTATAGTTAATTTTTGATCCATGTAATTACTTAATCTACTATTTGAGCTTATCAATCTCTGCCCGAAACTCATCTATTGACACTTCAATCAGATTATCTTCATTAGTCCGAGTTTTCTGTAACATTTCCGCTTCATGCAACACACTCTTTCTAGTTGTGCCCCAGAAAGTCACTTCATACAGGATGTGCGCCAATCTATCTGATAGAGATCGACATACATTATCCTTGATCGGTAGATCAACCAATCCATTCCAGTCAGTCATATCAATAGACCACTTGTCTCCCTCATCATCAACTAAATGTACATCAATCCACTTCTCATTAACATCACTCAATATATTCTCAACCTCATCTATAACGATAGTGTGCCCCTCAAGTTCATCACATCCCGGAAGGTCTTCAATTTCATGACTTACACGTCGATATGTCTTCAGCACCTGCTTATCTCTAGCGTCATCCCACTCTGGGTGTATATCTGTTATCTTATTCGCTAGAGCTTCGAATTCGTTGATTCGAATTATTTCTTGTATCAATTGTCTTAACGTCATTTACACGCCCGGCTCGCGAGGCGGCATATCACTCAATCTACTGTCATCCCGCCTTATGTCTGCATCAACACTCGCTTCAAATGAAGCTTCCTCTGGATCATGTAGTGACATGGTGCCAGACATATGTGATTTAACCTCACTGAATGAGATGTCCTGTAGAGCATCTCTTATAAATTCTTTTGCATCATCAAACGCGTCACTCATGCTATAACCCTCGAAATCTTCCGGTGTCATCAGACCTTCAGTGTCAGCTTTCATCCAACTGACCACAGCATTGAAGATCGCTTGTTCTGGATTCTCTCTTCCTTCCGCAGAAAATTCTAGATTGTCCATTTCCTCTTGAACCTCCTTCTTCTCCCCATCATCATCCTTATCTTGAAGTGCTTTTTTCATGGACTCCTTACGATCATTGTCTCCATCCACATCCGGATAATCAGGTCTCTTGGATTCAACGTAACTTTCCCAGAGTAGTTGTTGGTCTTTGTCTATCATACTATTATTTATCTAATTAAATGAATTTATACAGTATTTCTAGTTGTTTTGTGCCTAGATACTTGCAGAAATACGCACAGAACTCAGCAGATTCACGTGGCGTCCACCCAGCCTTCTTGATGTATTGGCCAACCTCGAGATACAGTCTATCTTGCCACATCTCTGTCAAGTCCACATAGCTCATGATATTATGTCAGATATTGGTTCACCTTCATGTGCAACTCTGAAAGGTCGCCCGCTTGGTGAGTAATGAACATCTAATGTTGATATACCCAATAAACTCGCTATCGTGGCATTTAGATCTTGAGGCTTCACTGGATTTTCTACAACACGCTTACCATGATCATCACTACGACCATACACTGTACCTCCTTTGATACCAGCACCTGCAAACATGGCACTAAATGCGTTCGGCCAATGATCTCTACCATTACCTGGATTTATGTCTGGTGTTCTACCAAACTCTGATGTCAACACAACCAATGTCTCGTTCAACAATCCACGTCTCTCTAGATCCAACAACAAAGCTCTTATGGCACGGTCAATATCTACACAATTGTTTTCAACCTGATCAAAATTGTTAGAGTGTGTGTCCCATCCACCTCTAGTGACCTCAACATATCTCACTCGATTCTCAATCAACCGCCGGGCCAACAAACAACCTTGACCAAAATTTGTACGACCGTACAACTCATGCATGTATTCTGGTTCTTGAGCAATATCAAAAGCCTCTATGTCTTCGCTCCTCATGAGTCTCACAGCTTCCTTGTACAGATCAGTGTATGCTCGTACCTTTTTGATCGGGAATTTCTCTCTGAAACCAGCATTCAACAAGCCAGTCGCTTTTAGCCGGCTGTCAAGTTGACTGTCAGTGATATAATTAGCCATCTTACTATTAGCGAGTCCCGCTCCTGGGTTTCCGATGGGTATAGGACCATATTGACTTTCTAGAAACCCGGAGCTACCATACCCACCACCAACTTTCACAAACCCTGGAATGGTGCTATTCATCTTACCTTTAAGTTTCATCACCCAGCTCCCAAATGTCGGATGGCTGATAGTACCACGCTTTTGATAACTCGTGTGCATCAAATACCCGGCTTGCATGTGAGCTCCTTGATTACTTGTGACAGATCTCACAATGGCTGCATTGTGTATTTGCTGTGCAACACCCGGCAGGTACTGTGACAATATGATATCATCTGCTGATGTCTGGATCGATTCTACCGGTCCGGCTTGATCGGTGCCAGGTTTTGGATCAAATGTATCTACATGGCTCATAGCGCCGCTCATGTTCAAGTATATGACCGACCTAGCCTTAGCTACAATCCTAGAGCTTCCTAGCTCGTCCGCGTGTATGTAATTACCTGCCAATGGTAACAACCCTACACCCAAACATGTTTTCGCTAACTCGCTTATATATTGTCTTCTTGATAACTCGTTCATTATATAATTATATAGTATTTTTACGTGATTGCCACGTTTTATTATAAAAAATGGTGGAACTGGCGGGAGTCGAACCCGCGTCCGTTAACACATCCTGTTAATACGTCATTCACAAGTTTAGTTGGTTTGATTCAGCAACCAACGGCTTATCAGAGTTGTATTTTATACAGCGTCACATCTGCCAATCGCTGTTGTTGCTCGATAATAACAAGTGTTCAATCTATCAAGCTTCAATTGACACT
>Ga0102814_10001532_pt1 | contig 16289 bp, 11 predicted proteins | sample ColrivemetaGS741_FD_79112 | JGI IMG/M metagenome (GOLD analysis project Ga0102814, IMG submission 79112) | Estuarine microbial communities from the Columbia River estuary - Flood tide ETM metaG S.741 | ecosystem: Environmental > Aquatic > Marine > Intertidal zone > Estuary | place: USA... | reverse complement strand
TCATGGGCAAGCTTGCCGACCGATGGAAATTTTTTGGACATTGGGACAGGTTCAGGCGTAATTGCACTGATGCTTGCTCAAAAATCCGAAAATGCAAGGATCACAGCTATTGACATAGATGAAAATTCGATTAATGAAGCCAGAGGGAATTTCAAAAATTCACCCTGGCAAAACAGGCTTATAGCTCATCATAGTTCTCTGCAGGATTTTGCGGTGAACTATGATGAGAAATTTGACCATATAGTTAGTAATCCCCCCTTTTTTGCAGGACACCAGACGTCCATTTATCCCTCTCGAACAAAATCCAGACATACTGTTTATCTCAATCATGGGGAATTCCTCATCCTTTGTGGAAATTTAATGCATGATGAAAGCAAATTGTCTGTAATTATTCCGACCATGTTATCAGATCATTTTTTCAATATAGCAGCAGATCAGGGATTATTTGCAACGAGGATACTAAAAGTAAAACCAAAAGCCGGTCAGAATTCAAATCGGATGCTGATTGAGTTCTGTAAAATTAAAGCATCAGCGTCAGCTGCGGAGTTGTTTATTTATTCATCTGATGGGTCTTATACGGAAGAATATCAGCAACTCACCGAAGATTTTTATCTTTAATTGTCCATTTATTTCATTGTTTTTTCTAAATAATAGAACCAAAAAGTCTATCTGTTTCTGGTCCGGATATTGTTTGTTTTTAAGCTTCAATATTATTTATATTTTCCATGTTTTCAATTCACAAAATTTAGCAACAATCCTTATTTAGGATGGCTCTAACTTATGCCAAATATTATGTTTATATTTGGTTTAAAACAGGCAATAAAACTAACTTTGTTTGGTTACGAAGCCAGTGGTCTATCGTAAGTAAAATTGAAATTTATTGAGCAAAGATCTTTTGATTTTTGTTTTTACTTAATTAAAATATAATCAGATGAGTTTAAGTTTGATCGGCAGAAACGTAAGTGAATCGGTTACGCTAAAAATGAATGAAACCTTTGCAATTCTTAAAGCAAAAGGGGAACCAGTAATTCATTTAGGGGGTGGGGAGCCTAAGAGTAAAGCACCAATTGATGCTATTACCGCTATCGCTTCACATCTTAATACCGGAGAAGTAAGATACGCTGCAGCTGACGGTAGTGTTGAAATGAAAAAAGCTGTAATTCGCTATACGCAGGAAAATTATGGCAGATTGGTTGAGCCAAAAAATATAATTATTTCCAGTGGAGCTAAGCAGGCCATCATGGTGGCTTTACAAGCTATTTTGGACCCACAAGACGAAGTGATATTTCCTGCGCCTTATTGGGTTTCATATCCTGATATGGTCAAATTGTGTGGAGCAATTCCTGTTCCTGTTGTCCCTGAAAATGGAACCTTTACACCCACCTTACAGGATATTAAGCAAAATGTAAGTTCTTACACCAAGGCAATTATTATCAATAGTCCAAACAACCCTTCAGGAGCTATTTATCCTAAGAGTTTTATTAAGGATATTGTTGAGTTTGCTGAGGAAAAAGGGATTTACCTGATCATGGATGATATATACCAGAAACTGGTATTTGACGGTGAAACAGTTCCGAATCCATTTGATTATGTCAAAGACTTTACGGATAATTCAAAATTAGTGATTATCAATGGTGTTTCCAAAGCATATGCGATGACCGGTTTTAGAATTGGTTGGGCAGTTGGAAATAAGAAGCTGATAAAAGCTATGGCTAATATCCAGGGACATCAGACTTCCGGAACCTCCATACTATTGCAAAAAGCGGCCATAGGGGGGATTAATGGAGTTCAAAGCTCTGTCGCTAGTTTGAGATCCACTTTGGAAAACAACAGGAAGGTTTTGGTAAACCATTTGAAGGCTTTTGATGGCGTTCATTTAATTGAACCTAAAGGTACTTTCTATTCATTTGCTGATTTTAGCGCTTATGATAAAGATTCTGCAAGATTGTCCAAGTTTTTGTTAGATAAGGTTAGAGTACTTACTGTGCCTGGTGTTGAATTTGGAATGGAAGGTTTTTTGCGGATATCTTTTTGCGGTAGCATAAAAGATATTACAGAAGGAATTGAAAGGATCAAATGGGCGATCGATCCGAATTCACCAAATGAACTTTACATAGGTGAACGCAAATTAGTAAGAGACTGGAATTAGTCTTTGTAAAGCATTGGTTTTTATCAGATAAAAAGATCTTAAAATGAAATATTTAGAATTTGATACGCCTGCTCTTAAGCATGCGTCTGCACTAAAATCAAATTACGGATTAGAAAATCACGGATTGGTCCATCTAGATACTATTTATTGGAATTTACCTACTCCGGCTTTGGTAGAAGAAGCTGTTTTTCGAGGAGAAGGAAAACTTGTAAATGGTGGGGCCTTTCAGACATATACAGGTAAATGGACTGCGCGGGCTGCTAATGACAAGTATTTTGTCATTGAGGAAAGCACAGAAAAACAAATCGACTGGGGTGAGTATAACAGGCCAATGACGCCTGAAAAATTCAGCTCTCTTTTTGCTCGCTTACAGGCATACTGGCAGGGTGAGGAACTTTTTGTTCAGGATGTATATGCTGGAGCAGATCCGGAATATAAATTGCCCGTACGGGTTATTACAGACAGAGCCTGGAGTTCACATTTTATCAAGAATATGTTGATCAGTGAGACAGACCTGGCAAAACTTAAAGAATTTGTACCGGACTTCACTGTTATGGTTGCGCCTAAATTCAAGGTTGATCCACGCATAGACGGGACACTGAGTGAAACGGCTATCGTAATTAATTTTTCGCAAAAACTAGCTATAATAGCAGGTACGGAATATGCTGGGGAGATGAAGAAATCCGTATTTACAATTATGAACTACTTGATGCCACTGCAAGATGTAATGTCTATGCATTGTTCTGCAAATGCTGGGGATAATGATGACGTGGCTTTGTTTTTTGGATTATCAGGGACGGGAAAAACTACCCTGTCTGCAGATCCTAAAAGAAGACTGATCGGAGATGATGAACATGGTTGGAGTGATTCAGGGGTGTTCAATTATGAAGCAGGTTGTTATGCAAAAGCGATCCGGCTTTCTTCAGAGGCTGAACCTGAAATTCATGCATGTACATATAAATTTGGAACGATCCTCGAGAATGTAATTTTTGATCCAGCATCAAGAGAGATAGATCTGGATGATGAGCGCTTGACTGAAAACACAAGACTATCCTATCCATTGGAATTTATACCTAATGCGGTACCTGAAAAAATGGTCTATTCTCAACCAACGAATATTATCTTCCTGACAGCTGATGCGCAAGGTGTAATGCCTCCTATCGCACGTCTTAGTATGGATCAAGCGATGTATCATTTCATTAGTGGGTATACTTCAAAAATAGCCGGAACGGAACTTGGCCTTGGAATCGAACCTGAAATTACTTTCAGTGCTTGCTTCGGAGCCCCGTTTATGGTTCATCATCCTTATTTTTATGCCAATTTACTTCGTAAAAAAGCAGAACGATGTGGTGCTAATATCTGGCTTGTGAATACAGGTTGGGTTGGGGGAAAGTTCGGCGTAGGAAAACGAATTTCCATCAAACATACGCGTAATATGCTGAATGCAGCATTGGAAGGAAAACTCAATGATGCCGAATTCAGAGTGGATAAACTATTTGGTTTTGAAATTCCACTTTCTTGTCCTGATGTGCCAGAGGATGTATTTGAACCATCAAATGCCTGGGGAAGTAAGAAGGACTACTGGAAAAAATACGATGCTTTAGTTGCTCGATATATTGAGAATTTCAAACTATTTAAGGATGGAGTTCCCGATCAGATCGTTTTGGCTGGGCCAACTCGTTTGAAAGAACTTTAAAAAAACAAAGCTGTCATCTGGATTTTGATCCAGGTGACAGCTTTTTACACCATGTAGTTAGCGGGATAAAATGCTCCAATTTATTTATCTATTTTTTCCTTGGAGATTATTTAAAAATCAAATAGAATATCAGGCTGATTTCGCCAATTATCATCAGCGCTAGCAATAATCCCAAGAAAATTCGTGGAATTCCCAATAAAGTCCATAATAATATTGCTTTTATATTTATCATAACTGTGTTAGTCGGTATAAATAAATAGGACAGATGTAATTGTGTGTCCAAGGTTCAATATACTATAAAATTTGGCATAAGTCAATAAGTAGATTGTAGAAATGCAATTATATTTTATAAAACATTAAATAAAGTTGTTGATTTAATGTAATAACGATATTTGATATGGTTGACTAATTTGTTTTGATTTTCTCTCTTATTGTATGTGATTCTTGTCAAGGTTAAATTCAACCTAGGTGTTTTCTGAATTAGCCCATATGACAAAACAAATAATTTATTTATTAACAATATAGTTTGATAACTTATTATACATACATTCTAATTACAACATGCTCTAAAGTGTTTGAAAATTACCGCTGCTATTCCTAAAGTCAAACTTAAGGCGGCAACTTTGCAATAAATGTCACAGTAAAAGGAATCGCGAGCACCTAATAAATTTGCGGAAACTCCCAAAAGGATTAAAAGGAGAAGAATCAGATAAATTGTGACTGGGAGGAAAATGCTAATTCGGAGAAAGAATTCTTTTGTTCTCATGATATTCTGGTTTATACTTAAAATTGAAAATCTACCTTCTGAATCTCAAAATAATTTTTAAAGCTTTCAATAATCTAGTATATTTAAATTGACCTACGTTTAACTCTTTTGTTATTTTGAAGATTATTTTTTTGCTTTATTCAAAGTTATATCCAAATAAGATAAAAATCCATTTTAGGCTGGTGATTCACGGATAATCATCAGGTGAGATATGGTAAATGTATTTATGTTACATATCACATATTTTATAAAGCCAAATTGCAAATGAAAATGCATTTTTAAAATGTGTATAAAAAAAAAGCTGACCAAAACGATCAGCTTTAAAATAAATTTTGAACCTGACTATTTAGCGGTTAGTTCAGCTTTGCTTAATAAAAAGGAGATCGCATTTCTGAATTCTTCTTCTGTGCAATTCATACAAGTTCCTTTCATTGGCATAACGCCTGAATCACCTGTATACCCTTCAGTAACATGTTTAATCAATGTTGTCATTCCTTTTTCAGCTCTGGGTCCCCACAATTCTTTGTTGCCAAGTTTAGGTGCCCCGGCAATACCATCTTTGTGACATATATGGCAATATTTATTGTAAATAACTTCTCCTGCTGCCAGATCCACGTCTGCAACTGCAATAGCATTAACTCCACCAATATTCACCTTTTCTGTTTTACCAGATTCTTGTTTAACATCTTTTTTTTCATTTCCACAACTGATAAAAATCATCGTAAAAACAAACAAAATGGCTAATCCAAATTCTTTCTTCATGTGTTTTTAATTAATTTTTTATTTTATGTGCTCTACTAACAACTACATGAAAAAAATGTTGAACAAATTCCGTTTGAATTTTTATTTAGAAAATAAATATTAATAACCAGCAGCCTGGCCGTCTTTTCTGGACTCTGAAGCTCCAAAATATACATCGTTTTTAAGCATAATAGCCTGATATCCACCGTAGGGTCCCCAGGCGTACCTAACCCGATGCCCTCTGGACATTAATCCCCGGATGGTTTCATATGGGAAGCCTGATTCAAGTTGCAGCCACCCGCCATCCAACATGGTTTCTCCTGTGGGTTGTGATGATCCGCTATGGTTCATTCTCGGTGCATCTCCGGCTTCCTGCAAATTCATTTTGAAATCAATTAAATTGACCACAATTTGTACATGACCCTGTGGTTGCATAGCTCCACCCATTAAACCAAAGCTAATATAAGGCTTACCATCTTTAGTGATAAATGCAGGAATGATTGTATGAAATGGTCTTTTACCCGGTTGATAAGCATTATAATGTCCTTCATGAAGTGAAAATAGTTCACCTCTGTCCTGTAGGACAAAACCCAGACCAGTCGGTGTCATGCCTGAACCCATTCCCCTGAAGTTACTCTGTATCAGAGAAATCATATTGCCTTCTTTATCTGCAACAGTAAGATAAATCGTTCCGCCATCAATAATGTCTCCTGCTTCAAGTTCCCTTGATGCTCTGTTGGGATCAATTAAATTTCTTCTTTCTGCAGCATATTCTTTAGAAAGCAGTCGCTGGACCGGAATGTTGTTGAAATCGGGGTCAGCATAATACATTGCACGGTCTTCGTATGCAAGTTTTTTTGCTTCCGTCAAAACATGCAGGTATTCCGGACTGCCAAATCCCATTTCCTCAATATTATATGCTTCAAGGATATTCAGAATCTGCAAGGCGGCTATTCCTTGTCCGTTCGGGGGTAATTCCCAAATGTCATATCCCCGGTAATTTGTAGAAACTGGTTCAACCCAGTCCGAATGATGATTTGCAAGATCGTTATAACTTAAAAAGCCACCATTTTCTTTCATGTATTTATCTATAGTTAGTGCTATTTTCCCTTTGTAAAACGCATCCCGGCCCTCCCTTCCAATGAGCTCAAGGGTATTCGCTAAAAAAGGATTTTTAAAAATTTCACCTTTTTCAGGCATTTTGCCCTCAGGCATATATGTGTCTTTAAAACCGGGATATTTTTCAAGATACGGTGCATTTCGTTTCATGTAATGTGAAACAAGTTCTGTTACGGGAAATCCACTCCTTGCATATTCAATTGTTGGAGCCAGAATCTTTTTCATTTCCAAAATACCAAATTTTTTGTGCAGTTCAAACCAGCCGTCTACGCAACCGGGAACGGAAACAGGAAGTGGGCCGAGCGGGGGGATTTTATTATAACCATTTTCTTTAAAGTAATCTAGTGAAAGGGTAGTAGGGGACCTTCCACTTGCATTTAGCCCATATAATTTTTTTGTTTTTGCATCCCAGACGATTGCGAACAAATCTCCTCCAATTCCATTCCCTGTGGGCTCCATAAGCCCTAATGCCGCATTTGCAGCGATCGCTGCATCAGTTGCAGAGCCTCCTGCTTTAAGTATGTCCAGGGCGATCTGTGTTGCCAAAGGATGACTGGTAGCAGCCATCCCGTTACTGGCGATAACTTCTGACCGGCTAACAAAATTACCTGATGTAATCCGGTCTTGTGCCGAGAGATCAAAAAAATGACCAGCAATAAGAAAACTTAAAACAATGATAAAGAATGAGTTCTGATTCATGTCAATGGATTTTGTTATTGACAAATATCGTCCCTGAACATCTTTCACACAAATTATTCAATTGAATAATTAAGATATAGGTTTTTAAACATCTATTGCAATGAAAAGTGCCGTGTATTTTTCTTTTCTGTTGTAAAATTGATTTTCTGTTTTTCGACCATTGTAATATTGGTAACCAATTCGCAATCGTTTTTTAAACCTGTCCTGTGGGAAAATGTACCCCCCCATGACTGAGATGTTTGGTGCAAAAGCATTATTCTGATATGCACTGACATTACCAGCTAGAAACAGACCACCGATGTATTTATTTGGAAAATAATATTCCAGCTCAATGCCTCCCTGATAATGCATGTAAGCCCCTTGGTTTGGTTTGTTTTGTCTGGTACCTAAAAAATCTCCACCAGGTAAAAAGAAGCCAATATCAGTGTAGACCTGCAATATATCCCATTTAGGATGAACAAATGGTTGAAGTGGTTTTACCGCAACCGATATAACCATATCATCTCTTACCGGCAATTGAGATATATTGGGATCATAATCAATCGGAGATCTAACTCCGATGGTTGGAAATTCATCACCAATATGTGTACAATAATGGTGTTTTGAGAATCTTAGGCTCAGCCAGTTAAATGGTTTGCCGGAAATTGCAAAATAGAAAATGCCATCCATTCCCACCAGATCATTATTTCCACTCCGCATAAAAGCAGGGATCGTTACTCCCAGGGCAACATCGACCCCCAGATTAGGCTTATCTTTTGGGCTGAATCTGAAAAGTGAGATTTTCACACCGGGGTTAATTACCAATCGACCTTTATACGTGCCGTCATTATTTACATTGTCATCCAGATCCACATCACTGTAATGAATATTCCTTGAGGAAGCTTCAAATCTTATTTCCAGAGGATCGGCAAGATATGTTGGGTAAAATTGGCTAAGGCCAATAATTTGTGCATTCCAGTTTTTAATCGGAATTTTGAAAAGGCTTGTAGTGTCCTGACTAAATAAATTTGCCGTAAAAATGAATAATATAAGTATTGTATATGTTTTTTTCATGTTTCTCTATTTGACCTTATTTAATTTCTCCGCTCCACACGTCATTTGATTGTCCCATGTTGCTGGTGAATCCACCCAGAATCCATACTTTATCCTTAAAAACGACACATTCATAACCGTGTCGGGGGTCAAAGGCTGCACCATAACTATCAACTGACCATTCTTCGTTGTCTCCATATCTCCAGATCGGATAATGATCAGGCTTAGCGAAAAGATAATGTTCATTGGAAGTCGTTTTTCCGGGGAATGCCCAAATTGCATCTTTGTAATGGATCATTTTATGAGAGGATCTCCATAATAATGTCTGATCCATTGCAGAAGTATCATTTTCTGCAATCCAATTTATTCCATCATCCGAATACCATAAATATTCCCATTTTTCAATTGGGTGGGTACTAAAATTTTCAGAACTGAATACATATCCGTGTGTCCCACCCTGAATATACATCCTGCCAGTATTAGGGTTAATAGCATATGCCTGATCGCCCCTGATACCATAATCAGTATTGTCCAGTCGTTCCCATTCAATTGCATTTTCACTTCTCCAGACATCATTGTGGTACATCATTGAAAACCTACCGTCAATGCTATCACGCATACTTCGGCCGGCTACCAGATAAATGTAGTCTTTATTGTCTATTTCCTTAACAAAACAACTATGTTCCATTCTGGGATACCAATCATAAAGAGAGTCAACCGGAGGTTCCCTGTTTTCTTTGATCTGCTGCCAGTCTTTTCCGTTTGATGATTTCCAGACATCGTTGGTGTATTGTCTGTATCCTGTAGATTCATCAACTTCAAATCCACCGATCAGAAAAAGGGCTTCTCCTGTTCCATCATTAAAATTAACTACCTGATGTCCCCGTCTTCCATGCCAGGGGGCATTTTCATTTACGAGATCCCAGTTGGCTCCGTCTTCTGAACTCCATACATCTTCCAAATAAGTGTCCCCGGAGATTATGCCTGGATTATATCCTCCGATTATCCACATTTTATCCTTAAAACTGACCGCAGCATGATCAAATCTGTTACACCAGTCTGCATCTTTACTGACTTCCTTCCAGGTAAATTCTCCATCATAAAGATCTGGTTCAAAATCTGAATAGCTCTGAAGCCGACAGGCCGAAAAAAGTGAGAGCAAAAGACCTGCAATCAGGCCCATTGATATAATTGATCTAAAATTCATTACATTGATTTAAGTGGTATGTAAAATTATAGACCAATTGGCTAAATGTCAATTAAAACCTTGACTTTTAGGCTAATTTTATTTCGTTCTTAATAAGAAATAAATAATCTTAATATATTAAAATTGAGTTTAATTTATCATGGAAATTTTGGAAATTTTTTGAAATCCGGATCCCTTTTTTCCAGAAAAGCATTTTTACCTTCCTGAGCCTCTTCCATCAGATAATACATTAATGTTGCATCTCCGGCAAACTCCATTAAACCTCTTTGACCGTCCAATTCTGCATTTAATCCACGCTTGATCATCCTGATGGCCAAGGGACTTCGTTTCATGATCGTCTGACACCAGTGAACAGTTGTGTCTTCAAGATCTGCGAGCGGCACAACCTTGTTAACCATTCCCATTTTTTCCGCTTCATCTGCAGTATATTGTTCACATAAAAACCAGATTTCCCTTGCTTTTTTCTGGCCTACATGCCTGGCCAGATAAGATGAGCCAAAACCCGCATCAAAACTACCTACCTTCGGTCCGGTTTGACCAAAAATAGCAATATCGATCGCGATGGTCAGGTCACAGATCACATGTAAAACGTGGCCTCCACCAATTGCATAACCATTGACCATAGCGATCACTGGTTTGGGAATATTCCGGATCACCCGGTGTAAATCAAGCACATTTAATCTGGGAACACCATCATCTCCGATATAGCCTCCTTTACCCTTTACATTCTGATCACCCCCTGAACAAAATGCTTTATCACCGATACCTGTTAAAACAATTACTCCAATTTCTTGGTTTTCGCGACAAATTTCCATCGCGTCGATCATTTCTTTATTCGTTTCTGGTCGGAATGCATTATAAACCTCAGGACGGTTTATAGTAATACGTCCTATTCCATCGAAATAATCAAATAATATATCCTCGTATGTTTTTATGCTTGTCCATTTTCTATCTGACATATGCCTGAATATTTTAGTTTATTTATCAAATATATTTTACCGCCTTGTATAACAGCGATTTTTTACCAATTACAAATCTCATTAAGTCAATTTTCAAAAACTTAAAGCCATAATATAAATAACTTTTGTTAAACAAGCTTTTGATGAACCAAATGATTGCCTCAAATAATTATCCCCAAAGATAAAAAACAGATCCTTGTTAATGCTAATTTTAATAATAGCATATTACTTTGTTTGCTTTGATGCTGAATTCCCCGTTCTTATTATTTCTTTGATAAAATAAAATGCACTAAAAATCAGAAATACAATATTGATTATTTTGGCAAAAGGCGGGGCACCTTCAGGCCATAACTGCCCTAGTAATACCATTAGATTTAACAATAGCAAAATTTTAATATGTATGTTTTTTAAGGAATTCATTTTTATGTATTTGTTCAATATTAATTTCAAAAGAAGGAGTTGTTTTTGACTGATATTTAATTCCGTCAATGATTTTGGTTCTGAAAAATGATTTGATATCCAAAAATAAAAACTACCAAATGCCTAAAAATAAACCAGATAAACTAAATAGGATCAGATACATTCCAAAATCAATCGCAAGTAACTTAACACTACGATTGGCAAATAAGTAAGTTCCGCCCATCGCCGGAAGTATCCATATCAAAGAGATGAGGGCTCCGGTTATGAAACCGTTTAATGCATCTGTTTGAGAAGTAATGGCACTTAATCCAATTAATGCAACGAAATGAAATATTGCAGTAGCTCCAAACATCAATGGTGCGTTTATTTTATCAGGCATCCCATTCGGGTAATTTTCCTTTTTCCAAAGTTTCCCAAAAAATGCGCTGCTGTGCCATATAAATCCTAACCCGAAAGAAAGCAGTGTGATGATTATTACCGGAATCCATTGGATATTGGCTATTAATATATTAAACTCCATATTAAGTTAGTTTTAGGAAGTAAAATTTGAGTTGATATTATTTCAAATGTCTGTTTTTATATCTAAATAATAAATTTCAGGAATTGAATCGTTTAACAATAGCAATAGGTTCCTTAAGCTTTAATAGACCCGAATTCAAATCTCCTGGAATAGAAAATCGAACACTTGTATTTGTCGTGTAATCCATTCCCCCTGAGTATTATTGGAATACACTTTTCTATTCTCACCTATTTGGTTTTAAGTTGTTTGACTTCTGAAAAAAGTCTGCAATATTTTTTTTCTTCCGGGAGCCAATGCTTCAAAGGTCCTTTTTAATTCCTGAAGTCCATCCATTTTTATCTGAAATTCTGAAGGAATCAACAGGTCATCATTTGTTTTAAAATATACCATTAATCCGGCTTTCTCAATTTCCTTAGCTTCTCAGATATGTATTGTATCAAAAGCTCTTCACTGGCATTAATTCCATCATGCTTTATAATCTGATTTGTCTGACCGCCTGCTTATTTTCTTGACCGTAACACAATCTTTTTTTCATCCTTTAATAAGGCCCCTTTAAAAACCAACGTCACAATAGTCTTTAAATTCCCGCATCCCAATAATGATGTTTTTTTGATAGGAATAACAGGGACTTGCCCATTTGTATTCCATAAGCAAATCACAAATCATAGCGATCGATCTCAACCTGTTTAGTTCGTCCTTACATTTAATTTGTCTTAAAATATAGGTTTCAACTTTTGGGTTCATCGTATTGTATCAGAATAAGTATTTTGATGCTTTATCAAAATTATTTAATGACTGTTTATTAATAAACTTACTTGTCCCCGTTTCTATAAAAGATGGCGAAAATAGGATTTAAGAATTTGTGCATTTTTTAATCGAGGTGTGAAAATTTCTAAGATCGCTGGTTTGTTGTCTGTCTGATCTTGCCAGAAAGAGGGTAAGGATCGGGTTAGTTCTGCCTCATTGTCTGCACTGAAATATGCTATGTCATAAGCAGCAGCCAGATGCCTGGCTGATTTATTATGATGCGCCTCAAAGAATGTTTCTAATTGCTCCGTTGAATCCGGTCCGGGAATGAACCTGAAAATATTCCCACCCTGATTATTGAAAAGGATAATTCTCAGGTCTTTTTTCAAATAAGGGGTCCACAAGGCATTTGAATCATAGAAAAAAGCTACGTCACCCGTGACAAGAATGGTTTTATTGACATTTACCCAGGCAGCCCCTGCCGCCGTCGAACTGCATCCATCGATACCAGCAACACCTCTGTTTGAATAGTAACTGATATCCGCTCTTTTGCTCATCAATTGCACATATCTTACCGCTGTGCTATTAGCCATTTGAAGGTTTGAATTTTCAGGCAACGAGTTGAGGCAAATTTCGTAGGCTTTCAAATCTGACCATTCAAGCGTAGCTAAGAAGGACTCATGTTTGCGTTTACACAATTGATCCTGTTTGTGCCAGCTTGCAGCGTAAGTAGAATTTTTGTGTTTAGTCCTTTTGATTATTTCTTTGAAGAAGTGAACTAGGTCGCTCCTCAAATGACTGGTCAGTGATTTGAATGTATCTATTACAATATCTGATTCGTCCAGGTGCCAGTGTTCTTCAATGTCCCAGTTTCTGAAAAGTGTTTTAATTTTTTTGGAAACAATATTGGTTCCGAATGTTAATAAAATTTCCGGTTTGAAATTCTGACCATCCTTTTCTTCAATTGTAAACAATACCCGGTCTAGTTGTTCTATGAAATTGGGGTGGGTCACATTGGATGTTGTTTCTGTCAGGATGATAACAGAAGGATCCGCTGATAAAGTTGACAGCAAATCGTTTAGTGCCTGACTCCTGGGGGTAATTCCGCACAGGATAAGTTTCTTTGAAGATTGATTCCATTTTTGCGAAAGCGAATCCAGTACCTGAGTTGAAAGCTCCGGAGGAGGCGAAACCTGATCAATGATCTTAACAAAAGTTTTGTTGTTAAAATCAAGCTTAAAATCATAAAGAGGTTCCCTTAAAGGTAAATTGATGTGTACCGGTCCTTTGGCTTCAATCCGTGTTTCATTAATCGCTTCATTGTAGATCCTTACATTATACCATAATTCATCAGGATGGGTGGTTTCATGATTGATCTCATAACTTTTTTTAATGAAATTCTGGTACAAATTCCTTTGACGCATGGTTTGACCATTTCCCTGGTCAATCCATTCAGGAGGCCGGTCTGCCGTAAGGACAAGCATAGGAATTCTTTGATAATATGCTTCTGCGATCGCCGGAGAATAATTAAGTGCGGCGCTGCCTGATGTAGATACGATGGCAACCGTTTCATGCGTTTGCTGAGCCATTCCCAACCCGAAAAAAGCAGCAACTCTTTCATCTGGAATAGCAAAGCATTCAAAACCTTTATGTTCATTAAAAGCGATTATCAAAGGAGCATTTCTGGAGCCGGGAGAAAACACCACTTTTCTTATACCCTTTGCATAACATACATTTACCAGGTCGATTATCGTTTGTTTTGTATCCAAAATCCAAGCAGTTCATTCAATTAATAAAAATTAAAAGTAGTAAAAAAAAATAGTTCAAGCTTAACTAATCAGGCTCAATCATCTTTGACTAAAATCACTTTTAGTTTACAGCAAATTATGAAACATTAGAAATGTCAGCAAGGAAGCGATTATAGATGAAATTCTATCTGCTTTTTAATATGTCCATCATGGTTTGAAGTTTGTGTTCAGTCTCATTCCATTCCAAATTGGGCACACTTTGAGGGATGATGCCACCACCGGCAAATAAAACGATGGATTCAGAACTTAACTTCATGCATCTTAAATTTACGTATAAAGCAATTTCTGATTTGAAGTTTACCGGACCAAGGTATCCGGTATAATAAGCTCTGTCATGTTTTTCCTGATTGAGGATCACCTCCAGGGCCATCGATTTGGGAAGTCCGCAAACAGCCGGGGTGGGGTGAAGTGCATCAGCTAGTTTTTTGAGATCACTGACTTTTTTGAATTTATATTCTGTTTTTATATGCAATAATTTTCCGGCTGACTGATCGGTGGGTCCTGTTTTAGTATATGTTGTTTCAAAAACATCCAAAATAGATTCGATATGCCTGCAAACAAGTTGTTGCTCTTCTATATCCTTCGAAGACCAGTTTTCAGAGGCAAATGGTTCAATATTGAGTTTGGTGCCTGCCAGGGCCACGGTCGAATATTCATTTTGATCACCTACGATAAATTGTTCGGGCGTAGCACCCATCCAGCAACCTGAATGCGGGTGATTGACTATATAAACAAAAGCAGTTGGATAAGTATTATTCATTTTTTGAAAGGTGTCAAACAAATCCTCTTCATTATTTGTAACCTTCAGGACCCGGGAAAGGACCAGTTTTTTAGGTCCTGTTTTAGTTGTTTTTATGAATGACTTAACCATATCCATATAAACGGATTCAGACGTTGAGTCGGGCAGTTTGGAAAAGCCTGGTTTAAAATGAATGATGGGATTTTTATTAATAATATCTGCGGAAATAAAAATATCCGGATGAATTCCTCCGGATTCAAAAGGATGCATCAGAAAACCGGTATTGCCTTTTGAAAAAGATTGTCTGCTTCCTTTTTCAGTTTGTCTGAATAAATAATAATTGCTTTCTCCGGGTCTTCTGAATAAAGCAAATATTTCATCCTGTTTTAATGATATTTTTTTTCTTCCTTTCAATTCAATCCTTTTCCTGATCAAATATCCTTTTTTTTATCTTCAGACTTTTCTTTTTATTGATCTTACCATTTTCAGTTTCAGTAAAATGACTCGTCTGATAGATAGAAACAGGCAATTCAATCTTTAATAATACCTTGCGTAATCTGGACATCAACAATTGCGGGTCAAATCTTTGATCAGTTTCGATCAAAAGTGCGGGTCTTTCCTCAAATGTTTTATCCTTCTGAGCAAATATATAAAAACGATAAGTTATGATGTCAGCAATTTTCTTTTCGATTTGTTCAGGGTGCAATTTTATACCCCCAGAATTTATAACATTGTCAATTCGTCCCAACCATTTAAAATGTTCCGCGTCTATTATTTCAACCTGATCATTGGTTTGAATGATCTCAGAGCTAATATGTTTGGCTTGAATATTCAAACATTGGCGACCATCCAATCCAATCCCGACATTCGGATTGATCAATTTGAAATAATCTGAACGATTTTCACCATTCAGAACCTGTAAAGCTACATGGGATGCGGTTTCAGTCATGCCGTATGTGGCATAATATTCTGACGGAAGTGTTTGCAGGGTTTTTATTAAAACAGGGTCGGTTGAGCCACCCCCGATGATCACCTTATTAAAATGATTCAATAGATTTGAGTCGAGGCTCAACGTACTTTTTACTTGTTGAGGGGTCATGGCTACAAAATGTATCTTTTCCTGAAAGGACACAACAGATGCAGGAGGGATCGTATACAATTTTAAGCCACCAACAATCGCACGAACAATCATCATTTTACCGCCAATAAATTTTACCGGTATACACAACAAGGCTTTTTCCCCCGCTTTAATATTTAAAAAATTCAACGTGTCCAGTGCACTTTGAATCATTCCCGATTTTGATAATGCAATTTTTTTGGGTTTGCCGGTGGATCCGGATGTATTGACATAAATAAATTCACTTTCTGAATTCCACTCCGCCAGGAACTCAAAGAGATCAGTTTCCCATTGTTGCTTGTGTGCCTCGGAATGAATTTCCGGATAGCCAGGGTCAAGAATCTTGTCATTCAGGCTCAAAGATGCTTTATGTAAGGGCCATTTATTCATCGAAAAAATTTAGATCCCACGTTTTATCTTTTTTATTCCATAGGTGGCCAGCATCTGTTTCCAAAGGACAATCAATGTTATTATGATATAACTTTCCAGTTCCAAGTCCCTGGGGGATATTTACACCGATGGTGGCTGCCCATTGAGCGATAGCGTTTAATCCAATATTTGATTCAAGCG
>Ga0102814_10001529_pt1 | contig 16303 bp, 12 predicted proteins | sample ColrivemetaGS741_FD_79112 | JGI IMG/M metagenome (GOLD analysis project Ga0102814, IMG submission 79112) | Estuarine microbial communities from the Columbia River estuary - Flood tide ETM metaG S.741 | ecosystem: Environmental > Aquatic > Marine > Intertidal zone > Estuary | place: USA... | reverse complement strand
GCTGACGCTGTAGATTTTGCGATTGGAAAATGGGTAGAAAGAATTGATGATACATTCTATTTATTAGGAAGTGTAGTTGGTCCTCATCCATATCCAAGTATGGTAAGATATTTCCAAAAAATAATTGGAGAGGAAGCTAAAATACAATTTAAAGCAGTTGAAAACACATTACCAGATTACTTAGTAGCCTGCGTTGGTGGAGGTTCAAATGCGATAGGGTTATTTGCAGACTTTCTAGATGATAAAGACGTAAAAATCATTGGTGTAGAAGCTGCTGGAAAAGGACTTCACACTAAAGACCATGCTGCTACAATGACAAAAGGTACAGAAGGTGTAATTCATGGTATGAACACAAAAGTACTATTAGAAGAAGACGGATCTATTAGTCCAGTTTACTCTATAAGTGCAGGACTAGATTATCCAGGTGTTGGACCAGAACATGCGTTTTTAGATGATATTAAAAGAGTGGAATATGTAGCAGTAACTGATCAAGAAGCAGTAGATGCATTTTTAAAACTATCACAGTTAGAAGGAATAATTCCTGCGATTGAATCAAGTCATGCAGTAGCACATGTTTTAAAACTAGCACCTACATTACCAAAAGATAAAACAATTATTATTAATATCTCTGGTCGTGGAGATAAGGATGTTGAAGCGATTGAAGATTATCTTCATAGATAAGCTCCTCTCTTAAAAAGGATAGTACTCCTAACTATCCTTTTTATTTTATACATTATTTAACACTGGTTAACTTAAATATATTCGGATAAACTTTTTAATAAAAAAAAGAAAAAAACAGACAGTTATTGTCTGTTTTTATTTCATTATGAAGCACTACCAAATATTAACTCTACAAGTGTAGGCATATCAATAAATGGATTTCTGTTACCTTGATAACCAAATATTATGTTGTTTCTTAAAATTTCTTTTTCATCAACAGGATCTTCAAGATGCCATCTAATTAAATCATCTAAATCTCCGTACTCTCCAAGTTTTAGGCTTTTATCTGAGTTTGGGTCATTTAGAACTTCTAAATCAACTTCATCGCCCGGTTCTCCTTCGTATCTAATTGCCATATAGAAGATCATTCTAGCAACATCACCTTTTACTTCGTCTCTAGGTTCAAATTCCCAGTCATTACAAGTGTAATTTCCATAGCCTCTATCTACTATGTTAGTATCATCACCATCATTACAATCCTCATAATGACGATTATTTTTAGTAGAATTCATATTTCTTTCAGCTGCGACTAAATGATGTAAATCTGTACCAGCGCCAACACTAGTTCCAAAATCACCTCTTGATTTAGACCAAATATGTTCTCTATTCCATTCGACTAATTTACTTTCTCCATCTACATCCGTTCTACATAATTCAGGAGGAGTGACAGTATCTTGGCAAGCTTTTGGCCAAGAAAATCCAGAATAAAACATTATAACGTTATCAGGGTTTTCAGGATCCTCATCAGCTTCCTTCATGATATCCCAGACATCAGTTGATGTAGAAGTATAAGGAAATTCAGTATGATTAGTAATTATATCATTTAGAGCTGCTTTTAATTCTTCACCAGTTAATCCATCTATACTATCATAATACCCTGTAGGGATATATAAAGAAGGATCAATATAATCTGCGTTTGGATCTAAAACTGTTATATTAATTTTAATTGTTGATTCATTACCAGATGTATCAATTGATTGAATAACTATTACTTGAGATCCGATTTTATCTTTGTCATACTCTCCAATAGTTTTCACATCACAAAAGAAATCATGATCATCATCACAAGATAACGACCCAAGGTCAAATGTCTCACCTTGTTTTAATGTTACAGTAACTTCACCATCATTAACATCTAAAGTTGTTTCAATTGCTGGTCCAACTGCATCATCAATAACTGTTGCAGTTAGGATGTTTATTCCGAATAGCTTCTCTGAACCGACAGCTAAAACTCCTGCTATTAGAATAATAATCCCAATATAATATTTCGCTTTTTTCATAAACAACAACTCCTTATCAATGCAATTATAACACAGATAAATAGAATCACAGCGGTAGAAGATTTTTCTTTTTTATAATGCTAATTGTTTCAAATATAAATCATATATGTTATCCTATTTAGAAAATTTATGATTATTATTGCTATTACTAATTATATTTATTATAATCATCATGTACATAAAAAAAGGAGTGATTTTCATGTTTATTGGTGATTATTTACCAGGTTTTATAATGGGTATCAGAGAAGGTTTAGAAGCATTTTTAATTATTGCAATTATGTTAGAATTTTTAAACAAAGCAAATCGTACAGATGATAAGCCTGCAGTATTCCAAGGTCTAGGTGTTGGTCTTGTTGCATCTTTAGTATTTGGATTAATTCTATTTGGAATTTCTAGTTTGTTAAATAGCGGAAATACAAACATAGCAAAACTATGGGAATTTGGTGCTTCATTTGTTGCACTAGGACTTATTACAACATTTATTTACTTCATGCTTAAAAACAGAAATAATATTGTTGGAGATATCAAAGAGAAATTAAGTGTTAAGTTTACTAAAAAAGCTATAATTCTTTTAGCTGCCGTAATGGTTGCTAGAGAAGGAGCAGAGATTGTATTATTTGTTTTTGCTTCAGCAGATCCAGTTCCTTACTTTATAGGAGCTTTATCAGGAGTATTGTTGTCAGGAATATTAACATTCCTAATTTACAAATCTCTAATCAAAGTAAATTTAAAAGTTATTTTCAATATTACTTTGGTATATTTAATTCTTCAAGCTGGATTTATGCTTGGATATGGATTCCATGAGTTATTCTCATACTTTAAAGCAGAAGCAATTATAGATAGTAGTAGTGCAATCTATAATAAGATGTTCGATTTATCAGATACATTCTTAAATCATAAAGAAAAACCAATAGGTATTATTCTTTATGCAACTATCGGATGGTATAGCAAACCTGAAATATTCCAGTTTGTTATTCAATATGTTTACACAGTAACGTTACTGTTCTTTTTCTTTAAAACAAATAAGAAATAAATTAAAAGCACTTCAGCCGAAGTGCTTTTTTTATATCTTTAAGCTAATAGTAATAACGTAATTCCTCCACCTAGGACTAATGCAGTCCAAATTAAGAAGAAAATCCAAAAACCTTTAAGACCCATTTTTTTAACCATGATTTTAACTTTGATGTTATTCATTAAAAATGGTGGTCTCATAATTATCATGTATACATATAAAACGCTAATTAATACTAATATTGTACCTGCTATTTGCATCATAATCCTCCTATAAATTTGCTTTTCTACTATATAATTTCATAAATAAATATGTAACTAATATGTTATATGCTATTCCGATAATGAAAATAACAAAGATGTTACCAACACTATCTAAACCAATCTGTGTTTCAATTACTCTTGAAGACCAAAAACCTGGGGCGATTCCAAGGGCATACTGAACTATTCCTGTAATAAAGTATCCAATAATTGGGAAGAATAAGATTAAACCAGACATCTTCATAATAACAAATCCTTCTACTTTATTATCACTGAAACTATTCACTAAAAGAGCTATGATTGGGGCTTGTAGAGCTCCTAAAATACTAATTGCCATTATCACCCAAATACTCGGATCGGCCTCTTTAAGAAAACCAGTGGCATAAATTAAAACTACTGTTGCGAATAATCCAAATATAAATGAAACTGCTAATTTAACTCCAACATATGCTTTTACATTTATCGGTGTTATTTTCAAACTCATTAGTACGTTATCATCTTTATCATCCAATAAAGTAAATGCAATTAATGCACCATAGATGAAACCTGACATTACAATTAGTACCATTGGAATAATATCTTGAATTATTCCATCTGGTAATTCAGGTAATATGTAATATCCAATTAAACCAAGTAGTACTGGATAAATTGCGAATAGAAAATACATTCTGTCTCTAAACATATTTTTAAATTCTGCTTTTACTATTGTCCAAACCATTTTTTACACCCCACTTTGTCTAATCGCGTAATTTTGGAATTTTGGTATTGCTAAGAATAAGTAAACTACAATACTTCCTATTCCCATATACACTAGACCTACAATAAATTTATATCCAAATTCATAACCATCAGTACTACCAGCTATAATTTCTGATGCTGCTTGAACTGGGTTAAGGAGTAAAATATTTTCCCATACTGGTCCAGTAATAATGCTGAACTGGAATAAGATTGTAGGGATTAAAAATCCGAAACCAAATATCATGATATTAACTAACATTCCTGTAAAATCTTTTTGGTAATATCCCATAACCAATCCTGCGATTGTAAAGAAAGAAGTAGATAAGATAACACCAAGTAATAATAATGGAATACTCCAATGGAAACTAGAACCTTTAAATATTGCGAATACAGTAATTAACAATATCGAGTTTACAAGATTATGAATTACATTTGCAATAACTTTTGAAGCTACTAATTCACTATTTGTTGTTGGAGTTATCAGCATTGATGATATTGTAGACTCGTTTTTTTCAAAATGCATTACACTACCGATATACATCATACTCATCATAGTTGAATCAAGAAGTAGAATCATTGGTAATAACTCTCCAAGTAATTCTTCATTCACTAAGAATAGAATAACTCCCCATATAAGTGTTACTAAGATACTTATTGAAAATACATTATATTTATTTAATCTTGATAGTTCACCTTTTACTAAAACTGCTAATCTGCTATTCATCTCTTAGAGCAACTCCAGTTACTTTTATAAAGATATCTTCTAATGTAGTTTCGCCTGAATGCAGTGTTTCAACGTCTTTTGTTTGTAAAAGGTTTAAGAACTCTTTGTTTTTACCAATTCCATCAAGTGGAAATTCAGCTTTAACAGTTTCGTCATTTTCTTTATATTCTAATGTCATTGAACGCTTACCATATTTAATTTTTAAGTTTCTAGGGCTATCCATTTCTTTGATTTCTCCATCAACAATAAACGCTACTCTGTCACATAACTGATCGATATCACTCATGATATGAGAAGTGATAAATACAGTTCCACCATCTTCTCTAAACTCACGTATCATGTCTTTTAATATCATTGCATTTTTAGGGTCTAACCCATTTGTTGGTTCATCAAGGAATAACATCTCAGGTTTATTTAGTAACGCGCGAACAATATTTAATCTAATCTTCATTCCCTTACTAAATTCACCAACCATTTTATTTCTATCTTCCCATAATCCTACTCGTTTCATAAGTTCTTCAACGTCAGCGTTATTTTTATATAGTCTTAAGAAGAAATTGATATTTTCCATAGCAGTCATTTTACCAAAATGGATTGGCATCTCGAAACTAACTCCTAACCCCTCATAAAACTCATTACCATATTCCATAACATCCTTACCATTATATGTAATCTTCCCACGGTAATCTTGCAGTATTTTAATTAAAATCTTTTGTGTAGTACTTTTACCAGCTCCAGATGGACCTAAAAATCCAAATATCTCACCTTTTGCAATTTCAAAGCTAATTCCTCTAACTACATCTTCCGTTTTTTTTGAGTATGCGAAATGTAAATCTTCAACTTTAAACATCTAGTTCACCTTTGCTTATACCTTTCTCGAATATGTTCATAATCTTATCTATTTTTTGATACATTTTATCAAAATCAAACTTATTTTCTTTTTTTACCTGATCAACAGCAACATTTAATGTCATATCAATAACTAATTCAGCAAAAGTCTCAGAACAAATATCTTCTCTTATTCTTCCTTCAGCTTTATCTTTATCAATTAATTTAACATATAAATCAATTCCTAGTTTTTTGTTTTCATTCATCATATCAGATAAAATATTGTCACTTGATGCCATAACTTTATTCGTAATCTCAATATATTTAGGATATTTTGCAGAAAAATTTGTTGCCGCAGTGTACATCTTTCTAAACAAATCTAAAAATGGTATATTAAATGAGTTTGTTAGTAAATCAGAACCTAAAAATTCCATTTTTTGTTGTCCAATAATTGTAAACATGTACATAAATAAATCTCTTTTATCATCAAAATACTGATAGAAGCTACCCCTTGGAATTTTAGCATCCCTAATAATATTTGATATTTTAACTTCTTCATAAGTTCTTTGAGAGAACTCAAGCACAGCAGCATCAAATATTCTTGTTTGTTTCGCTTTATCTAAATTAAAGAATGTTTGTTTGGGCATAAATACCACCTCCTATGACAACCTTGTCACAATGTCATTCTAAACCAATATTAGTCGAATGTCAATAAAAATATGACAACCTTGTCATTTTATCATTTGATACAACATAAACTAAACATATATGATATAATAATGTTGAAAGCTAGGTGGTAAAATGCAGAGATATAACTTAATAATTGTATTTAATAGAGATGAGTCAAAAGTATTAATGTGTTTTCGATCAAAAGACCCTTATAAAGGAAAATACAATTTTGTTGGTGGAAAAATAGACGAAGGAGAAAACTATCTTGATAGTGCCTATCGCGAGTTGTTTGAAGAGAGTGGAATTAGCAAAAACGATATAACAATAAAACCTTATATTGATTATGCTTGGCATCCACTAGATATGGAATTAAAAGTATTTGTTGGAACATTAAAGCAAGAAGTAGAGCTTGTTGACGAAATTCACAAACTATATTGGATGAGCATTGATGAAGATTTCTTTGATGTTAAAAAGTTTGCTGGAGAAGGTAATATTGGTCATATGATGGAAATATATAAAGAAGTTAAATCGAAAATATCTTAATTATAAAAAGGCTAAATATTGTCTTTTTTTATAATATTTATTACTTATTTATAATTAAGTGTGATACTATAATTGTATAAGTTAAGTCATCAATTTAATAGTGTACTAGGGTTTCCTGGCTATTATAAAATGTTGATGCATTCAACTATGAAATAAACAATATAAAGGCCATCAACAATTTGTTGATGGCCTTTTTTAATTTCGAAAGGAGATTTTATGAATACTTTATTTAAGAGATTTTTAATGCTTTCCTTGATGGTACTTGGACTAAATATTCCAAGTTTACAGGCAGATGTAGTTAAAATAGAAGACTACAAATATTATGATGATGCCGTTTTTGCTGAAGTTGTTAGTTCAAGTTCGGCTATGGCAGGTATAACCGACGATGGAAGATTGTTTACTTGGGGATATGGGGCTTATGGTGTGTTAGGAGTTGGAGACACTGCAAATAGAAAAAGCCCACAAGATATTACACAAAGCTTATCTTTAGCTCCTGGAGAAATGGTTATTCATGTTGATATTGGTAACGCACATATGATTGCAGCTACTAATATGAACAGACTATTTGGATGGGGTTGGAATAACGCTGGAGAAGTTGGAGATAATACAAGGGTTCAGCGTAATACTCCTGTTGAGATTACTAGTAATTTCACATTTATAGCAGGTGAAAATATTGCTGATGTTGGAGCTGGAGGTTCAACTTCTTATGTAATTGGAGATAAAGGTACTGTCTATTCATGGGGTATGAATAATACTGGTGCCCTAGGTGATGGTACAACAACAACTAGATTTCTAGTTACTGATCAAACAGCACACTTTACATTAGCTGTTGATGAGTATTTAACAAAGATTGATGTTCGCGGAGCTCATGTTTTAGCTTTGTCTAATTTGGGTATTTTATATGGATGGGGAGATAATGGACAAGGGCAATTATTCACAGGAGACTCAACTGATCTTTTACTGATTGAAGATTTATCAGGGTATTTTACGTTAGACGTGGGTGAAACTTTTATAGCAATAGGAGCAGGAAGTGGAACAAGTGTAGTTAGTACTTCCTTAGGAAAAGTGTTCACATCTGGTGATAATCTTTATGGACAACTTGGGGATGGAACAGCTGTAGATAAAAGTAGTCCAGTAAATATAACGAGCGGCTTTTCACTTCAACCAGGTGAGATAGTTACTATGCTTGATTCTTATAGACAAACAATAGCTTCAACAAATATGGGAAGAGTATTTGGATGGGGTTACAATATTAATAAACAATTAACTAGTAGTTGCTCTTCACCACAATATGTTCCAAAGGACATTACGGCAACAATGAATTTTAATCCATTAGAAGAACCATTAGTTATTACCATAACAAGTGTAAGTTCACATATTTTAACGAGTGATTTTTCATTGTTATCTTGGGGAAGTAACAATTATGGACAATTTGGTGGGGAAGATTTCTCATTAGCAGGAAGCTGGACACCACTTAGATTAACTGCTAACTTTAATTTGTTAGAAGTTCAGCAATATCTTGGAGTGGGATATATAGATTTTAGTACTGCAGGAAACAGTTCTTTTGCTATAGGAAGTAATAATAACGTTTATTCGTTTGGAGATAATACATATGGGCAACTTGGAACTGGAAATACTGTTGAAGCAAGAGTTCCTGTAAATATAACTGCTAATTTTACATTAAATCCAGGAGAAACATTTATTAACATTGAAGCTGGTGAAAGACATGGAGTAGTTTTAACAAGTACAGGTAGAGTATTTACCTGGGGTAATAACCAGTATGGACAATTAGGAGATAATACTACAGCTAGTTCTTATCAACCAAAAGATATAACTAGTTTTATTCCTCTTGATCCTGGTGACTATATAGTAAAGATATTCGCAGGAGGTTATAATACTTTCCTTATCAGTGATAATGAAAAGATATATTCATTTGGTCGAAACACACACGGACAATTAGGTAACAATAGTTATACAAATTCATTGATTCCTGTAGATATAACTACTAATTTTGGTTTTGCAGTAGGGGAATCAATTATTGAAATTGATGCTGGATTTTTCCATACTTTTGCTCTGACAAACCAAGATAATTTATTCGCATTTGGATGGAATGTATATGGGCAATTAGGAAATGATACATTATTTAATGTTGTTACTCCTTTAAACATTAATGCGCATTTACCATTTGATCCTGCAGTTGAGCAAATAGTAGACATAGAAACAGGATATACGTATTCAGGATTGGTTACAGAAGATGGAAATGTATATATGTGGGGACAAAATGTTAATGGATCATTAGGTGATTTAACAACGATTAATCGCCAGGTACCATATTCAATAACCAATCAATTTGCACTTGATGTTGGTGAAACGATAGTTTCACTTTCAATTGGATTAAATCATTCATTTGCAACTTCATCAAATGGAAAAGTATTTTCATGGGGTTATGGTAATAGAGGATGCCTTGGAGATAACGATATTACAAATAACACATATCCAACAGATGTAACATCAACAACCACAGTTGGTAGTGATACTGTATCGATGTATGCACTTGGAAATCAAACATCATTTGTAATAACTAGTGAAGGAAATCTATATGGTTTTGGAGAAAATACAAATGGTGAGATGGGATTAGATAGTCTTACGACAGTAATATATAATCCATTAAGAATCACAAAAGATGGAACAGAAATTAACAAAGTTGGCTTTATCTTTATGAATGAAGGAACTTTAGATACAGCAAGTCATTTAGAGATGGAAATATATTTTGAGTATGATATTTTTCCTGATATAAATACATTAACAATTAGTGGTGTTACATATCCAAATACTCTTATTAGTGGAAGTGTTGGTAAAGTTGTGGTTAGCATACCAAACACATATACATTAGGAGATGAGTTAACTTTTACTTTAGAAAGTATCGGGTTATTTAGTGGTAGCCTAACACCAAGCGGACCAGTAACTGTTACAACGACTCTAGTTTCAGATACGCAGCCACCTACATTTGATGTGCCATCAGCTGTTACGATTGATGTTGAATCATCTGATGTTGATTGGACAACATATATGGCTAACATATCTGATAATTCTGGGGGAACAGTAATTCTATCTGAAACAGATGGAGTAACATATGGAACTATTGGAGATTATATCGTTACTGTAACTGCAGCAGATCTATCAGGCAATGATACATCTAAAGACATTACTGTAACGTTAGAAGATATGACACCACCGGTTTTATCATATATCGGCGTAGTTGAATTTGAACTTGGTAGTCCGCCACCAGACTTTACAGTACTGTTTACTGCTATTGACGCATATTATGGTGATATATCTGGAGATATAGTTATTACTGATTTAACTGATTTTACTGTAGTAGGTGATTATACAGTTACTGCAGAAATTGTTGATCTTGATGATAATTATGCAGAGCTAATTATTGACATTGGAATTATTGATACAACACCACCAGAAATAAGTAGTCCGCCAATCGTAACAATTGAAGCGGGTAGTCCTTATATAGCACTTGACACTTATACAACTTATTCTGATATTGCAGGAACACCGATCATTATGACAGAAGATAATACAATTATTTATGATGTACCTGGGACATATGCTGTTTCTGTAACTGCGACTGATGCATCAGGTAATGCAGCAACAACTTATTTTGATGTAGTGGTTGAAGATACAACACCACCTACATTTGATGTAATACCTGATATGGAATTTGATATATTTGTTATAGAAAGTATGAACTGGGAAGTTTATGTAAATAATGTAGTTGATAACACTAGTGGATATACAATTACTTACGACGATCAAATCAATTATTCATATCCGGGGTTCTATAATGTAACAGTATTTGTAGAAGATGAATACGGTAATGTATTTTCAAGAACTCATGTAGTTGAGATGGTAGATAGTGAAGCACCAGCAATCGGCTATATATTACCGATTGAATTAGAACTAGGTAGTAATATAAATGAGCTTATGACAATCTTTGAAATTTATGATTCTGTTGAAGGTGATATACCATATTATATTAATGTGGATAGCTCATTGATCGATTTTGATGCTGTTGGAACATATCTATTACTAATAACAGTTAGAGATTCAAGTAATAATGAGAATTATCAAGAAATTGAGATAAACATAATTGATGAAATGCCACCAGTTCTTACTCTTACTTCAAGTGTTGAATTAGAACTAGGAGACTATTTATCAATGAACTGGATTGATTATGTTATTGAAGTAAATGACGATAGTAATACACCAGTAATATTAGATATAATCTCTACAGATGTAGATTTTACTCAAGTTGGTGTTTACAGTGTAGTAATAAACGCAACTGATGCTTCAGGAAATATGGTAGAAGGAACAATTAACGTTACCATACTTGATTCAACAGCTCCAACTTTTGATCCGATTTCTGATCAAGAAATTGAAGTTGAAGTAATTGATTTTAATTGGTTATCATTAGTTAGTAATGTTACTGATAACAGTATCGATCAAATCACAGTTTCAATTACTGAAAACACAGTAATTTATGGATTAACTGGTGCTTACTTAGTAACCATAAAAGCTGTAGATAATTCAATGAATGAATGGACAAATTCATTCACAGTCTTAATTATTGATTCAACAGCTCCTGTTATAACGACAGATGCTTCATTTGAAACAACAATTGAAATGGGAGAATTATATGATGAACCAATTGTTGAATGTGAAGATAATTATGACGAAACTTGTGTAGTTTTAAAAACAGGTGAAGTTGATGATTTAATTGCAGATACTTACCAAATAACATACATTGCAATTGATAGTAGTGGGAATCAATCATCATTACTCTTAACAGTATTTGTTATGGATACAAGTAACCCTGTAATTGAACTTAATAGCGGGATAGATACAATCTATGTTGGTGAGACATATACTGATGCTGGAGTTGAATATTCTGATAACAGTGAAGTTTCAGTGGTTATAACTGGAATAGTAGATTCTGAGACAGTTGGAACATATATAATTACATATACTATAACTGATGATAGTAGCAATGAAACACAAATAAAAAGATATGTAAACGTACTAGAAAAAATGCCGGAATATGAATTTGTTATTGGCAATGCGCTTACAACTTTATCTATTGGTGACCAATTCACAAGTGGTGTATGTAAACTACTTGTAAATGGTAACGAGTATCAATGTGTTATAGATACAAGTAACTTAAACTTAATGAGTGCAGGTACTTACAAAGTTTACTATAAAGCGACTATCAACTTTGTTGATTATGAACACTACATTATCGTTACTTATATCGAGGTAAATGAACTAATTGTTTACTACTATAAAGAAGAGGAGTTGGAGGTGTAGATATGAAAAAACTTATATTTGTCTTATTAATAATTATTGTTTCATTTTTGACAAGTTGTAATCAAACACCAGATGAAGTTAAAGTAGATATCTCATTCACTCTTAATAAAGGTTTTGATACTATAGAAATAAATGATTCTTGGCTTGACGAAGGTGCTGTTTTAAAAGCAGGAGATGAGACGTTTAATGTGTTTACACAAACGGCAGTTAACACAGCGGAATTAGGGACAATCGAAGTGATATATGGATATACTTACCTAGAAATTGATTATTCAATAAGTAGGATAGTAACAATCACAGATCAAACGCCACCATTGGTTTCAATATTACCTGGAGTAGATACTATATATGTTGGAGATGATTGGGTTGATGGAGGATGCAGTGCAGTAGATAATTCTAGTGAATCTGTAACTTGTACTTTACAAGGAACAGTTGATTCAAATACAGTTGGTGAATATACTGTTATTTATGTCAGTATTGATTCAAGTGGAAATGAAGGAAGTGCTACAAGAATTATCAATGTAATAGAATGATAAAAAGGGGCTTACTAGCCCCTTTTTTATTAAAAAAAATATTGATTAAAAATGAATAAATTAGTAAAAATTATATTTTCAAAGTATATGTTAAAAACATATAAGATTTAATATGAAAGTGTTATAATAATAAATAGTGATAATATAATTATCCGTGGAGGTACTTATGGAACAATTAGAATTAATAGCAACATCAACGTTTGGTGTTGAGGCAGTTGTAAAAAGAGAATTAATAGCTTTGGGCTTTAAAGTTACGAGCACAGAAAATGGTAAAGTAACATTTTTAAGTGATAAAAATGGAATAGCAAAAGCAAATCTTTGGCTTAGAAGTGCTGATAGGGTTCTTTTAAAAGTTGGAGAGTTTGATGCGGTTACTTTTGATGAATTATACGATAGAACTGGTGAGCTTGAATGGGAAAAGTATATACCTAATGATGGTGAATTTGTTGTGAATGGTAAATCTGTGAAATCTAAGTTATTTAGTATCTCTGATTGCCAAAGAATTGTTAAGAAATCAATGGTAGATAGACTTAAAAAAGGACATAAAGTTAATGTATTACCTGAAATTGGTGATAAATATGATGTCCTAATTTCAATCTTAAAAGATAAGGCAACATTAACAATTGATACTAGTGGTGCAGGACTTCATAAAAGAGGATACAGAGTAGAAACAGTGGAAGCACCAATAAAAGAAACTTTGGCAGCTACTATGATTTTGCTTAGTTATTGGAGTAAAGACAGAATTTTATATGATGTTTTTTGTGGTAGTGGAACAATACCAATTGAAGCAGCGATGATTGGAAGAAATATTGCCCCAGGGTTAAGTAGAGATTTTGCTTCTAAACATTGGGAATTTATTGGTCCAGAAATATGGAAAGAAGAAATAAAAAAAGCATATTTAGCAATTGATCATGATGTTGAAATTAAGATATTTGCATCAGATATTAATAATAGAAATTTAAATGCAGCAAGAGAAAATGCTATCGAGGCTGGAGTAGACGATTGTATTACTTTCCAAAACCTTGATTTTAAAGATGTTGGATATGAAAACAATTATGGAATTGTTATATCAAACCCTCCATATGGTGAAAGATTAAATGATGATAATGAGGTTAAAAAGATTTATAAAGATATGGGACGAATATTTAATAAATTAGATACATGGTCTAAATATTGGTTAACTTCATATGAAAAATTTGAAACACCATATAATAAAAAGGCTGATCGACAAAGAAAACTATATAACGGTAGAATTGAAGCTAGATACTACCAGTATTATGGACCTAGACCACCTTTACCTAATAAAAAATAATTTAAAATAATTTTCTTGATACAAAGGTTATTTCGTGGTATAATCAAGATGATTTAAAGTAACTGACAGGGAGGAAATACTTATGTTAAGTGTTAAAAATCTGACTAAAAAGTATAAAAATGGTAGTTCATACATCAACGCTGTTGATGATATAACTGCCCATTTTGATGTTGGAGAATTTGTATTTGTTCTTGGTGCTAGTGGTAGTGGTAAAAGTACACTGCTAAACGTATTATGCGGTCTAGATACTGAGATTGAGGGAAGTGTTATAGTTGATGGAATTGATACTAAAAACTTTTCGAGAAAAGATTGGGCAATTTATAGAAATAGATATGTAGGATTTGTATTTCAAGAGTACAATCTTATTGAACATTTAAATGTTTGGGAGAATGTTGCATTACCACTTCAATTCCAAGGAATCCCTAAATCAAAAGCCAAAGAAAAAGCTTTGATTGAATTAGAAAAAGTTGGATTGATTAAGTTTGCATATAGCAAACCAAATCAAATATCTGGTGGACAAGCTCAAAGGGTAGCGATTGCAAGAGCTTTAGTGACAGATCCTAAAGTTATTATGGCTGATGAACCTACGGGAGCACTTGATACTGAACTTGGTAATAAAATAATTGGTTATCTAAAAAAAGTTTCAGAAGAAAGAGTTGTTGTAGTTGTTACTCATGACGAGGAATTAGCTGAGAAATATGCGACTAGAACAGTTAGCTTATCAGATGGTAAAGTAATTGAAGATACGAGTAACACATCTGAAAGAGTGATTGAAACTGGTAAACTTGAATTTGAACAACCTAAAATGAAATTTGGAATGATCATGAAATTTGCCAAAAATAATATATTCTCAAGAATGATCAGAACCCTTGCTACAAGTTCCGTTGTTTCTATTGGATATATATCCATATTCCTTTTAGCGTTTATGATTTTTGGAATTAATTCATCATTAGCAAATACAATTGGGAAGTTTCTTCCTGAAGATCAATATCAAATTATCGGTATAGATGGACAAGATTTAACGGATGCAGATTTACTCAACATTGGGAATTTAGATAATGTTGATAATGTAAGGTATGCTGTTGCTGAATCAGTTCACACTGAAAATGCATGGGGTACAATAAGTAGTATAATATTGCAAGCTGTACCATATGACGAGGCACTGATAACACAAAATGCTGACTTATACGGTAGAATACCTGAAAATGATAATGAAATTTTAATAGATGTTAGAACCGCTGCTAATATGAGAAATATTGATATGGTAGATGAAGATAGCTATCAATATATATATGATCTTGTAAAAGGACAATCTATAGATTTAACAAATATTTCAGTTAACGCATTGGGACTTGAATTAACTGAAGATATTGGTACATATGAAATCGTTGGTATGGTAGGAGAAGATAGTGTATTTGGAGCAAGTGTTGTGTATTTATCTTATGAAGAGACATTGAGAATCTCAAAAGAAATTCATGATGAAGAGATATATCACGCAACAGCAATCGCTTATTTATCAACAACTAAAACAAAAGATATCGATGCATTAACTCTAACTCTTAGAGACGATTATAATTTAGATATCGTAAATTACTTCTCATCCGTAACATCTGGAATTGAAGATTTTATGCTTGGTGCTTTAAAAGTATTTATTGGAATAGCGAGTGTATCTTTAATAGTTTCTGGAATTCTTATAGGGTTAGTAATTTATACATCAATGCTTGAAAGAATAAAAGAAATTGGAATTTTATCAGCAATTGGTGCAAGGCAATCTAATATTATTGGAATATTTGTTGCTGAATCAGCAATTATTGGATTAATGAGTAGTATTATAGCAACAGGATTAGCACTATTATTAACTAGACTAATCAATGGAATATTTAGTGCAGTAATAGAAAAACCACTGAGTTTACTATCAAATGGATTTATTGAGATTACTTTATTAACACCAAAATTATGGATTATTGGAGCAGTCATCTTATTTAGTGTACTGTATGCTGTAATCGCAGGGTTAATTCCTTCATTCAGAGCTTCAAAAATCAATGCTGTGAAAGCTTTAAGGAGGGAATAACAATGATTAAATTAAACGAAGTTCATAAAGTATATTCTCAAGGTAAAATTGGTTTTCATGCACTTAAAGATATAAACTTATATTTTGAAAAAGGTGAAATTGTAACTATCTTTGGACCATCTGGTTGCGGTAAAACAACATTGTTAAATATCATTGGTGGATTAGATCAACCAACAAGTGGAGATATGGTTATTAATACTAAATTAACAACAACTTTTGGTGAAAGAGAATGGGATT
>Ga0102814_10001515_pt1 | contig 16388 bp, 15 predicted proteins | sample ColrivemetaGS741_FD_79112 | JGI IMG/M metagenome (GOLD analysis project Ga0102814, IMG submission 79112) | Estuarine microbial communities from the Columbia River estuary - Flood tide ETM metaG S.741 | ecosystem: Environmental > Aquatic > Marine > Intertidal zone > Estuary | place: USA... | reverse complement strand
TCTGGTTACCACCCCTATAAACTGGAAGAATATTATGTGCCTAAAACCAAAAAAGACAAGGAGAATCAACACCGTTTCTTTTTTTGGTATAAGCCAGAAAACCACCAATGGATAAGAGACAGATTGCATGGAACAAAACAAGCAGGTCTGATAAACGTACTCCTAAAAAAAGATGGACCTTCTAAAAAGCGGTACAAAGGAAAAGCTCAAAATTTCATCAAGAAACACGGCAATCCGAATAACCAAGGTATGGAGAAGTACGTAAAAGGAGGAAAAGGTAATGGAAAGAAAAATTGCGGCTAGATCCAATAAAATCACAATTTTAAACCTAAATAATCTCGCTATTCTCTTTGGGTTCCAAAATTTATAGACGAAAAGTTCGACCCGAAGGGTCGCATATTCCTCGCTAATATATTTTCTATAGATATGTTATCCCTATGGGATAAAGCTGCTCTTGGCTAAACATTTCTTATAACATTCAAATTTACTTTACGAATGAACCCTTTGTGTTCAAATATGTATAATCCAAATGCCAAATCAAAAGGTTCGACCCAAAGGGTCGCATATTTCTCGATTATCTCTTTTCTATAGATATGTTATCCCTTCAGGATAGTTCTGCGTCAAGATTTTTCTATAATACAATAAACGCTAATTTCTACAACCACGGAACCCATCGGGTTCAAATATTTATAGTCAAAATACTTAGTCAAAAGGTACGACCCGAAGGGTCGCATATTTCTCGACAAGATTTATTCTATAGATATATTATCCCTTAGGGATAAAAAGCTGCTCTTCGCTAATCTTTTTTATAACACAAAAATCCGAATTTACGCTGCGAATGAACCCATTGGGTTCTAATATTTATAACCAAAATGCCTAAACGAACGGTTCGACCCGAAGGGTCGCATATATTTCGTCATAACTTTCTCTATAGATATATCATCCTTTCGGGATAATGTTGTACTTAACAAAACCTTTTTCTAGAAAAATTTAATCCCTTAGGGATTAGTAATTCTTCAATTACAATTATTTTTGGAACCCTATGGCATCAGGAACTTTCTCCCAAATTTACATCCAGCTTGTATTCGCGGTAAAAGGCAGACAAAGTCTTATAAAAGAATCTTGGGAAGATCAACTCTATAAATACATCACTGGTATTGTGCAAAATAAAGGTCAAAAGATGCTTGCTATTAATGGGATGCCAGACCACATTCATATTCTAGTTGGTATGAAGCCAAATTGTAACTTATCAGACCTAGTCCGTGAAATAAAGAAGTCGAGCAACACATTCATCAGAGAAAAGAAGTTTACAAATTATAAGTTCGAATGGCAATCTGGCTTCGGTGCTTTCTCATACAGTCATTCTGCTATAGGCAATGTTATTGAATATATCACTCAACAAAAAGAGCATCATAAGAAACGCACTTTTAGAGAAGAGTATATGGACTTTTTAGAGAAGTTCGAGATTAAATTCCAAGTGGAATATCTTTTTGAGTTCGTAGAAGATTAGTAGTCAATTCCTAAAAAAAAATCAGATACTATCTTCTATTGGATCCAATTTATTGAGATAATTTATTTTTCGTTTAAGTAAAATAAAAAGTTGGGCTCTAAGTTATTTAACCAATGAACCCACTAAAACTGATTACCCCTTTTATTCTAGTTTGCTTTACTACTTTTAACTGCATAGCACAAAATCGCATTTACATGAAATACTACGAACTAGCTGGAAAATATGGATTTGTAAATAATTTAGGGGATACCATATCTAAAAATGTATACCCTAGCTACTATTGCCTTGGAGTTACAGAATCGGAATGTTGTCTAGAAAACAGAAGTAAATGCGGTAGAATAAATGCTTATGGCCAAATTGAGATACCTTTTGTTTATGATTATGTTGGCAGAAAAAATAAACAAGGATATTCGCATGCCAAACTGGGAGGTAAATACGGCATTTTAAGTGCTACCAATGAATTAATTGTCCCTTTTGAATATGTTAGGATTGATTTGAATGATAATTCCGATATAACTAAGGACTTAATCGCAGTAAAAAAAGACAAGTTATACGGATATATAAACTACCAAAACGAATTGGTAATTCCATATATGTATGCCGAAGCTCTAAGTTTTCAAGATGGAATAGCTTGGGTGGGCGATAGTGCTCGAAATTTCAAGCTAATAAACGCAAAGAATGAAGCTGTTACTCCAGCTATTTTCGCACCAGCCTATATGTTTAGCAAGTTTAAACTAAACAATAAAATAGTCTATAAACTTGGAGATAAACGTGGTTTATTGAATGAAGACTACATGTATTTCACAGAAGCAAGATACAGTATTATTTTCGACTATAAAGACGGTTATTATCCGGTTAAATTAAACAAGGACACCTTTGGTTACCTTTTTGCATCAGGAGAAGAAGAATTGTTTGTTGAGGCCAGCTCTGGCTTTGATTGGCAGGTAAAACCTCCAATAATGGAAGACAAAATCCTTTCGCAAACCTTGTTTCAACTTTCTAATGAAAAATGGAGTTTGATTGAATTATTAAACCGTGGCCTGCAAGCTTTTAGTTCGGCACCGCGAAACTATTTTCATTATGGGGTTGATCATTTTAAATCAGTTTGTGCCGTAACGGCATTAAATATAGATGTTGGTTACTACCCAGAAATAGCAAATGAAAGCTCGCAAGCTTGGCTTACTTTTAGAAATAACACGCTGTTCCTGATTATTGCTTCTGAAAAAACTCGTCAAATAATTTGGGATTGGGCTGCCCCGTATTACAAAACTGTATTTAATGAATTAAGCCCTATTCACAAAACCATTTTTAGAGAAATAGCGAATTATATAAAAAAATACGTAAACGAATACAATTTAGCTAAAACAAAAGCCTTTTACCAAAATAATGAAATGGAATTCGCCCGAAAAGACATAAATGGCAATAAAGATCCGTACAGAAAACTAAGTGCCTTAATCGATAGACTAATAATAAAACATAAAATTATATCTGTTGCTGACGCCCAAGTTTGGGGCAACAAAATTGCAGACGAAGTATTAATTTGGGAGTAAGCTCAGTAAATAAGAAGAAGTTTATTTCAGCTTTTTACCAATCAATTCATTTTGATATACGTCTTCCATTATAATGGGAATGGCGAATACAATTTTAACATTATCTTCTTCAAAAGTACCTGACAATCCGTAGGTGGCACTTGTTCCACTCGAATTCCAAATTGGATTTGCGGATAGTATAATCTTGTTAAAATAATCGATTTCTACTTCTTCGCGAATAGCCTCGTACTCTAAAAAATACTTGGAGTCGTTATTCACTATTCTAAAATTAGCATCAACAGTGGTACACTCCTCTTTGCCACAACTAAAATATGTTCCTTGGTAGTCACCAACGATATCTTTCTTTTGGAGCAAGATATCATCACTTTTCGAATTACAGCCAGTTAAGCAAAAAAAAGAAACTACGAGCATAACACTTAGAATTTTTATAGACTTCATATTTCAATTAAATTTGGTTTAAATAGGATAATCAATAATTGGATAAATGCTAAATAATATGTTAGCGAATATAACCATTAATCTGTGCTTTTCATAATTCAAAAACTACATCTTCATTAGGAGATAATGCATTAGACTGAAATTTATCAATTCAGAATCACCCCTATCTAGCTAGCCAAAACGATATCCAACCTTAAAATGTCGTTGTAACCGATAGTAAATATTGAAGTTATAACATTGCAAGCGTAGACTTAGATTGCAGCAATCAACCAAAAAAACTTTTGGTTAGATAGTTAAAACTATCCTTCCTTTTTCGGACCACTTCTTTTAAAGTTTCTTGGCCTACTTTTATTGTTTTGGCCAGAAGGACGATCTCTTCTGCCGCTACCTCTGTTTCCTGATCTACCTGAATTGTCTTTAGACGAATCTTGCGAATTACCTGTAACTTGTTCCTTCATACGCTTTTTACCTCCTTCTACCGGGCCTTTTGTTGGCTCAAATCCTTCAATTACCTCGCTTGGCAAGGTCATGCCTAGTAATTTCTCAATACCTCTTAAGTAGGCTACTTCGTCTGCACTTACCAACGATATAGCTTCTCCGCTTGCTCCTGCTCTGCCTGTTCTTCCAATACGGTGAACATAATCTTCTGGCACATTTGGCAACTCAAAGTTTATAACATGTGGCAATAGCGGTATATCCAATCCTCTTGCAGCAATATCTGTAGCAACTAACACGCTTACATCGCCTTTTTTAAATGCGGCAAGTGCTTTGGTTCTAGCTGCTTGTGTTTTATTGCCGTGTATGGCTGTTGCGGTTATTTTAGCTCTATCTAGTTTTTGAGCTAATCTATTTGCACCGTGCTTAGTTCTAGTAAAAACAAGCACTTGATGCCAATTTCCTTCCCAAATAAGCTTCGTGATAACTTCTGTTTTTTCCTTTTGATTTACGCGATAAACTCGCTGATTAACTAATTCAGCAGTTGTGTTCTCTGGTGTAGCCTCAACAGTAATTGGATTATTTAAAATGGTAGATGCCAACTTTCTAATCTCTTTTGAAAATGTAGCCGAAAACAACAAGTTTTGTCGTTTAGTTGGCATTAAATGCATTAAACGTTGAATGTCTCTTAAAAAACCCATATCCAGCATTCTATCTGCTTCATCTAAAACTAAAATTTCTACCTGATTTAGTGAAATATATTTTTGATTAATTAGGTCTAAAAGTCTACCTGGTGTAGCTACTAAAATATCTACACCGCGTTGCAGTTTACTTACCTGCGGCCCTTGATTTACACCTCCAAATATTACAGTTGATCTTATATCTACAAACTCGCTATAATCTACTATGTCTTGATAAACCTGTGCAGCCAACTCACGAGTTGGGGTTAAAACCAATGCTCTTATTGGGCGGTTGCGGTGTGGAGTATCTTGAGATAATAGTTGTAAAATAGGTAAGGCAAAACCGGCTGTTTTTCCAGTTCCTGTTTGTGCAGAGGCTAAAATATCTTTACCGCTAAGTACCTGCGGAATGGCTTTTTCTTGAATGGGGCTAGGGGTTTCGTATCCTTTTGCTTCTACTGCTTTTAATAAGGCGTCAGTAAGGCCTAATGATTGAAATGACATATAAAATTGCTAATTGAAACGACAATTGAATTTAATGATGTCATTTCCTATAAAGTTTTGCAAAGGTAGTTGATTACTTGCATATAAACTGATAATCAGTAATATTAGTACTTAACTATGACTTGCTTTATTTCTCTTTTGCAAAGTTAAAACTAAAATTACCTTTGAAGTCTGATGGAAAAATATCCTATGAGAAAAATCATGTTCGCCTTGGTTTGCCTATTCATTTTTAGCGGTGCAATGGCTCAAAAAAAAGCTGCTTATGTTATTTACAATTCAAAAGGTAAAAAAGTAAGTTACAGCAAAATGCTAAAAACACTTGCCAAGCAAGATATTGTAATGTTTGGCGAGTTACATAATAATGCCATTGCCCATTGGTTGGAGCTTGAAGTAACTAAAGACTTAGGAGCGAAAAGAAATTTAGTTTTAGGAGCGGAGATGTATGAAGCTGATAATCAAAATGCACTAAACAGCTACCTATCAAGCGAATATACATACAAGCAATTAGACTCCGCAGCTAGATTATGGAATAATAACAAAACAGATTATGCTCCACTAGTTGATTATGCAAAGGATAATAACCTTAAGTTTATAGCTACCAATATACCAAGAAGATATGCCAGTAAGGTGCACAAAGGTGGCTTTGAAGCGTTAGATACTTTAAGTGACCTAGAAAAAAGTTGGATAGCTCCCCTACCAATGCAGTTTGATAGCACTATGCCCACGTATGTTGATATTTTATCGATGATGGGCGAGCATGGGTCTATGAATTTGGTGCGTGCTCAGGCTACTAAAGATGCTACTATGGCTCACTTTCTTTATACCAACTATGTGCCTGGAAGTCTATTTTTACATTACAACGGATCTTACCATAGCAATAAAAAAGAAGGAATTGTTTGGTATCTAAAACAAGTAAATTCAAATTTAAATATTGGAAATATTGCAGTGGTAAGTCAATCAGACATATACAAGCTATCAGACGAGAGTAAAGATTTAGCTGATTTTATAATTTGTGTAGATGAGGATATGACACCCACCTACTAAACTTATTCGCGTATTTTTGAGGGAGATATGGCGAATGAAAAAAACTCCAAAAACAGACGACAATTTTTAAAAAATGTTTCGCTTGGCACATTAGGCTTAAGTTTAAGCCCACTTTTAGGTAAGGCAAAATCTGCAGAAAATACTAATTTTCAGCGTAAAGATGCGTGTGATGCAACTACGCTAGATTATTATGGAGAAGGACCATTTTACACGGCAAACCCACCTATTATTTCAGATAACCAACTAGCTAAGAACACCGAACCCGGCACTAAAATAAGAATTTCGGGACGTGTGCTTAACAAAGATTGCACAGAACACATCCCCAATGCTACAATAGATGTATGGCATGCAAATGATGCAGGCGATTATGATAATTCTGGCTTTAACTTAAGAGGTAAAGTACAAAGTAATAGCGAAGGGTTTTATCTATTTGAGACGGTAAAGCCGGGTAAGTATTTAAATGGAACAAAATACAGACCTTCTCACATTCATTTTAAAATAAGAGCTTCAGGTTTTGGAGCACTTACCACCCAACTTTACTTTAGTGGAGATACAAGCATTGCAGAAGATGCAGCAGCCTCTATAACAAGTGGTCAATTTGATGCAACACATCGGATAATTAACTTAGTGGACGATGGAAACGGTATGTTAGAAGGCACTTGGGATATTGTAATAGATGCAAAAGGCGTGAATGGAATTAACGACTTACATCTAAACAATGGAATGATTTATGAAGCAAGTCCAAATCCATTTAGAGAGCAACTTACTATAAAATACGGTGTTTTTAGACCCGCAGAAACCAGTTTATTGGTATTTGATATGCAAGGTAGACAAGTAGCTTTGCTAGAAAAAACTATGCTAAAACCGGAGAAATACGAAGCGACTTGGGTACCCAATACCAAATTACAGAATGGGCACTATTTTATTGCTCTAAAGCTTAACGATATACAAGTGCACTATCTAAAAGTGCATCTGAATAGAGGATAAAAACCTAAGAAGGGTAAATTTCTAATTAAAATACTTGGCTACAATTGGCATTTGCCTGCCTACGCCAAAGGCTTTATGTGATATACGCAATGTTGGCGAAGCCTGAAAACGCTTGTATTCGTTTCTATCTACCATTTTTATAATTTTACGTACCATAGTTTCTTCAAAACCCAGAGCTACAATTTCTTGCCATCCTTTTCGCTCTTCTATATAATGGAAAAGCATTTTATCTAAAACAGGGTAAGGTGGTAACGAATCACTATCTTTTTGGTCGGGACGCAATTCTGCACTCGGCTCTTTATTTATTATTTCGAATGGAATAACCTCTCCGTACCTATTTACAAACCTGGCTAGTTCATAAACCTGCTCTTTGTATAAATCGCCTATAACTGATAAACCTCCGCACATATCGCCGTATAACGTGCTGTATCCAACGGCACTTTCACTCTTGTTGCTGGTATTTAAAACTATAGGACCAAACTTATTGCTTATTGACATTAAAATAACCCCTCTGCTCCTAGCTTGCATATTTTCCTCAGCTACATTTTCGGCAACTCCGGCAAACTCATCAGATAGTATGTTCTTAAATTCATCAAATACTGATTTTATAGGAATTATACTGTAATCACTCCCTAAATTTTCAGCCAATTTTACTGCATCTTTTACGCTACCGTCGCTACTGTATTGGCTAGGCATCATAATGGCCTTTACGTTTTCAGCACCCAGTGCTTCAGCTGCAATTGCATGCACAACAGCACTATCTATTCCTCCCGAAGAGCCTAAAACTGCTTTTTTAAACCCAAGTTTTCCGAAATAGTCTCGAACACCCATAACCAATGCATCATGAATCAATCCAATATCGTAATCTCTATATTCTTCCAGCTGATCTTCATAGGTTTTTGAACTGTCCCAATCGAACACCTTAAAATCCTCATAATAAAAAGCACACTCTCCTACTATTTCTCCATTTCTATTTATAAACATAGAACCTCCATCAAATAGAATATCCGTATTACCTCCAACTTGATTTACGTAGAATAGTGGTAAATTATAATGCTTTGCATTATACTGCATTCTTTCTCTTCGTTCCTCTACGTGATTGTAACTGTAAGGCGAGCCACTTAGATTAATCATAACCGAAGGTTTTTGTTTCATTAACTCATCCATCGGTGTTGCAGCATAAAGCTTCTCTTTATCTAAATTCCACAAGTCTTCACAAATGGTAACAGCTATTTTTTGCCCTTTAAACTCAACACATTTAAACGTAGTATTAGGCTCAAAATAACGGTATTCATCAAAAATATCGTACGTTGGCAAAAGGGTTTTATCTATACGTTGCACTAGCTCTTTTTGATAAAAGAAATAGGCGGAATTATACAACTTCTTTCCCTTTTCTAACCTAGAACAAGCTGGTGCACCTACTAGCACTGCAGTACTTAATGTATTTTGCCTTATTATTTCAAGAGCAGCTTCACAGCGATTTATAAAGCTTGGATAATCGAGTAAGTCTTTAGGTGGGTAACCACAAACAGCCAACTCTGAAAAAACTACAAGCTCCGCTCCGTCTTGTTCAGCGTGTTTTATTTCGGCAACAATCCTTTCGGTGTTGCCTTCTATATCTCCAATTATATAATTAAGTTGCGATAAAGCTATCTTCATTTATCTTTTCTAGAAGAATACGCCAACGTTTATTGAAACATAATTATTCCTTGCATCAATTGCTTTATCTCGAATTAGGAGTTCTGTAAAGCTATTATTAAATCGTAAACCTGCATAAAGTGATGCATTTCCTGCCAAACCGTATTCAACACCTCCACCAATTATAAGCGGAAAGCGAAATATCGAAATACGGTCGTCAAAATTATTTGTCGCAAAGTCATCTCCTTCATTATTGTTTACACGATAATCTGTAGGATCTAATTCTTTAACAGCAGCTGGCAAACTACCCGATATACTTGCTCTTGCGTTCATTAAAAAACCTGGTGCAAAACCAAAATTTCCCCAATAGGTTAAATTACCAATTTCTTTAGTTCTAAACTTCACACTAATGGGAAATTCAAGATACTGCATTTTGTACGCATACTCCAACTCAGAAACAATAACAGTTGTATCCGCATTAAAAGTTTGTGGTGTTGAGAGATTAAAAGTGCCATTTAACTGAGAAATCAGCAATTCGCAACTTATTGCATAATTAGGTTCAAAATAATAATCTCCCATAATTCCATATGCAAATCCAAGGTTTACCCCTTTATTTTCTAAGCCTTTACTAACAGGCTTTATCCAACCAATGTTGGTTGCAGCCTTCAAACCAAACCTAAACTCTCCATCTTGTGCAAAAGAAAGTTGGCTTACAAGCAATGCTAAAACTAGTATTGTAACGTTTTTCATATATATATATATCGATTTTCTATGTTTGCTGCAAATGTTAAGATTAAAAAGTTAATACTACTAAATATTGTATTAACAATTACTATGCTTGTTGGGTGTAACGGCAATGAGCACGTTATTGATACGAGCAATATTAAAATAGACCTAAAACTAAAAAGGTTTGAACAGGATTTGTTTAAATGTAAAAATCCAAACGAAATTTCTGGGTTAAAAAGTCAATATCCGTCATTCTATCCAATTTTTACAAATGACATTATGATGATTCATGGTCAAGGCCCTGTATCTTCAGAGCAAGAAGTGGCTGTTGAATTATATCGGTACATAACACATCGAGACCCAGATTCGCTAAATAAAATGGCACAAGCTAAGTTTGGCGACTTTTCAATTTACTTTAAAGAGTTTGAACAAGCTAACAAATACATCGTTCATTATTTCCCAAATGAGAAGCTAAATGAAGTGATAACTTTTATCTCCGCTTTTGAATTTGCCTCTATTTACGATGAAGAAGCAAAAAGTTTTTGTGTAGGATTAGATATGTATATGGGTAGAGACTTCGAGATTTACAAACTACTTAACCCTCAAAGCTTTCCGAAGTATAGAGTAGATAGGTTTGAGCCTTACCACATTGTGCCCAATTGTGTACAAAGCTTCTTAAACTATAAAATACCTGAGAGCAGTCATTCCACATTTATTGAGCAAGCTGTTTATGAAGGAAAAAAAATGTATGCAATGGATTTGATATTGCCAAAAACACACGATTCTCTTAAAATAGGATACCTACAAGGTCAGTTAGAATGGAATATCGCCCAAGAAAAAAACATTTGGGCTTATTTGATTGAGAACGAGGTGCTATTTAGTAGTGATAAAAATGATTTTCAGCAACACTTTTTTAACGACGGACCATTTACAACACCTTTTGGCAATGAGAGTAGCCCTAGAGCTGGAGTGTGGGTTGGTTGGCAAATAGTAAGGAGCTACATGAAAAAACACCCTGAAATTACGCTAAATGATCTTTTAGCTAATAAAGATCACAACATGATCTTTCAAGAAAGTGGTTATAAGCCTTAAGTGTGATTTAATTAGTCGCCAAAGAAATAGTATTTGCCAGTTGGGCTAAATATAGTTCGCGGTATTTCTTTGGTAATTTCGAATAAATCATACCCGTTTTTTAAGTCTTGCCAAAACTGATGTAATTGAAAATCACTATGCTGCTTTTTAATTAAGGATAAATTTTCATCTGTAAGTCTTGCAGGAAATAGGTGTATTGGTATTTGAGTTTGCCCACCCTGCTTAGCTTGCACTGCAAAAACATATAATTCTTTTATATAAACATCGGTAATTGGTATGCACCCAATTGTGCTGCATCCGCCATGAATATAAATTTCGCCCCCCAACCTATTTCCATTGCCCAATATGCTATCACTTCTATTCGGATAACTCACTTTTAAAGACAAATAATAATCACTTACAGGATTAAACCGATTTAAATAATAAACACCTTCTGGTATTTGTAAATCGCCCTCTTTTCGCTTCGGACCCAATTCCCCTACGCTATTGCAAAACTTGTAAGTTGTTACCAATCTAAACTTTGTTTCGCTTTTATTCTTGGCCCAAATTTCTAAGTCTTCTTCAAACTTAAAACCACGGATAAATAAATCATATTCGTAAGGATTTACCCCTACGGCTTTTAGTTTTGCGTTTACACCCTCCCACTTATCTTTATAGGCTTCAAATACGCGATAATAATCCAACTGCCTATCTTTAAAACTAGGCGTTTCCTCTGGTTTAAAGGCAATTAATGGAAGTATTATCAGTAGAAGTATTTTCTTCATTTGGTATTTAAAATCCTGCAAATCTTATAATATCAACGAATAATTTCTATTAAGTTTTGTAAACTAAAAGATATATTTTCCGCAAACCACAGCAGTAAAGATCAAACCCGCTGAATATGAATACGTTATAGTGCCGCATAGATTAGCTACTGCTTTAGCAATTATGTCTATTTTTGCACCACTTTGAATAACGGAAAACTATATGTGGTGGCTACTCCTATCGGTAATTTAGGTGACATTACATATAGAGCAATAGAAATATTAAAAAGTGTAGATGCTGTTTTGGCAGAAGATACTAGGCAAACAAAAAAGCTATTAGACCACTACGAAATAGACAAAAAACTTATTCCGTTTCACCTACATAACGAACATAAAACCTTAGCTTCTGTAATACAACGTTTACAAAATGGAGACCAATTGGCCTTATGCTCTGATGCTGGAACTCCTGGTATTTCAGACCCTGGATACTTACTGATACGGGAAGTTATAGAAAACAACATTGCCGTAGAAACATTACCCGGTGCTACAGCAGCAATTGTTGCCTTGGTAAATAGCGGCTTACCCTGCGATACATTTCTCTACGAAGGATTTTTACCGCACAAAAAAGGTAAACAAACTAAAATTTTAAGCTTACTTGAGGAGCACAGAACAACTATTTTTTATGAAAGCCCACACCGAATTGTAAAAACATTAACTATGGTTGCTGAGCTACTAGGTGAAGACAGAAAGGTAGTGATAGCCAGAGAACTTACGAAAAAATTTGAGGAGTATGTAAGGGGAACTGCTATAGAAGTGCTTAACCATTTTAAACTAAATGAACCTAAAGGAGAATTTGTACTGCTAATTGGAGGAAATGATAAAAAATAGAAAAATTAGACTAGCCATTTATACTTTTTTACCCGGGCTGCTGTTTTACTTAGCTTGGCCACCCAAAGATTTCTTCTTTCTAAGTTTTATTGCCTTTATCCCTCTCTTTTTATTAGAAAAAGAAACTGAACATAGCAAAGGTTTTGGTTGGTTAACCTATGCTGCTTTGTTGTTTTGGAATATACTTACCACTTGGTGGGTTTGGTATGCATCTCCTGCCGGCAGCATTGCAATGTTATTGGCAAATTCTGCGTTAATGCTATTGCCTTGGATAGGTTACAGAAAAGCTAAACAATCACTTGGTGAAGGCAAGGCATTTTTCGCCTTTGTTACTTTTTGGTTGCTTTTTGAGTACATACACTTAAACTGGCAAATAACTTGGCCTTGGCTTACCTTAGGAAATGTATTTGCTAAACATAACAATCTGGTGCAGTGGTACGAGGTTACAGGTACATTGGGAGGCACATTATGGGTGCTTTTAGCGAATATTTACATTTACAAAGCCATGCTGCTGAAAGGCAAAAAAGTTTGGTTTAAGCCAGCATTAATTCTTATTACACCTATTTGTTTTTCAATAGTTTATCGATTTTTAAGTACGCAAATTTCGTATGCTGTTTTCGAAACCTATCAAACAATTTTAGTGCAACCTAATGTAGATCCGTACGAAAAATTTAATCCAGGACAGGAAGTGAACACCCTAAGAAAAATGTTGGCAATGGTAGAAGATTCTATTGATAGCGAAACCAAATATGTTGTATTTCCTGAAACCGCCATTGTAGAATATGTAGATGAAGATAATGCAACGGGTTACGAGAGTATCCGATTGATGCAAGCATTTGCTCGACGTCACCCTCAAATACACATAATTTCAGGCGTTTCTTCCTATAACTTTTACAATAAGTTTGAAAAACGAAGCGAAACAGCTCGTAAAACACCACAAGGAGATGAATACGAGAGTTATAACACCGCAATAGAAGTAGATAGTGTTGGCAGCATAAATTGGTATCATAAATCTAAACTTGTGCCCGGAGTTGAAAAAATGCCTTACCCAAAACTGTTTGGATTCTTAGAATATTTTAGCATAGATATGGGAGGAATATCTGGCAGTTTGGGTAGCGATTCAACCGCTAAGGTTTTTGACGCTGGGGCTAAACCCGATGTTGCTGCATTAATCTGTTACGAAAGTATATTCCCTGACTATGTAAACGATTTCGTAAACAAAGGTGCAGAAATACTGTTTGTAATTACCAATGATGGCTGGTGGAAAGACACCGACGGCTATAAGCAACATATGTATTACGCTACGTTAAGAGCTATTGAAAACAGAAGAGAAGTATTACGAAGTGCAAACACAGGAATTACATGCCACATAAATAGATTGGGAGATATACAAGAACTTACAAAATGGGATGAACCAACAGTGCTAAAAGTACAAGCCAGAAATCACGCTCTAAAAACAGTGTACACACGCTATGGCGACTACATAGGTAAGTTTGCAAGTTTTATTGCTATTATTTTTATCTTGGGAATATTTGTAAAGAGAAGAATAGGCTAATGCAATTTGAAATAAATAATATCGGACTAACGACGTATTCTGTAGCTTTGGAAGCTCAGAACGTTGCTCATGAAAAAGTGAGCAGCGGCAGCAATCCTATTGTTATATTTTGCGAGCATCCTCATGTTTATACTTTTGGTAAAAGTGCAGACAAAAACAATCTGTTAATTAATCCTGAATTTCTTAAAAAAATAAATGCCGAAGTATTTGAAACTGAACGGGGTGGCGATATTACCTACCACGGGCCAGGACAATTAGTAGGTTACCCCATAATTAACTTAAGAGCCTGTGGCCTTGGGATTAAAAAGTATGTGGAAACATTGGAAAATAGCTTAATAACGGCTTTAGCTGATTTTAATATAGCAGCCTACCAAATTGATGGATTAACGGGCATTTGGGTTGGAAAAGAAAATGAAATTAAACGAAAAATAGGTGCAATTGGGATAAGAATTAAAAACGGGGTAAGTATGCATGGTTTTGCATTAAATGTAACCACTGATTTGAGTTATTTTAACCACATTATACCTTGTGGCATAACCGACAAAGGTGTAACATCGATTGCCAAAGAAAATGGGTCCGGAGATTTACTGGAATTTTCTACTAGATTTATGCACCATTTTACCTTGCAAATAAAGAATTCATTAGCTTTGTCGCTTATATAAATAAGCACTAGCATTATGAATACGCTTAAAAAAATTTTATTATGGATTATTGGTTTATCAATAACCGCAGCAGTTCTAGTTATAGTATTTGCTCTATTTGCTAATTATAGTAGCGGATATCGAGTTGGTAGAATTATAAAAATAAGCGAAAAAGGCTATGTCTTTAAAACCAACGAAGGCCAACTAAATACTGGCGGTTTTTCTGAAGGTGATGGAGATATTACTTCAAGCATTTGGAATTTCTCTGTAAAAAAGGGAGATCACGAAATATTGGAGCAAATAAAAGGTGCAGACAAAAGCATGGTTCGTGTGTATTACGACGAAAAATTTGTTAAAATCTCTTTCTTAGGAGATACCAAATACTTTGTAACAAAGGTGGAAAAGGTGGAATAGCGTTTAAACTAAACTCCAATCTACTGCGTTTACGGCTAAATATAAATTAGCCTTACTAAAAGGCTTGCTGCCAAAAAAGCCCGCTTTACCGCCTGCATATACTTCGGCTGCCGGATGAGGTGCTTCTAAAATCAAGTGCTTAGTTGTGTCAATCAGTACTTTCTTGCTTTGAGCAAGCTTGCCCCACAGTATAAAAACAACGCCTTTTTTATGATTAGAAATTGCCTTTATCGTAGCATCTGTAAAGCTTTCCCAACCTTTGTTTTTATGGCTAGCAGGTGACTTATGTTCTACTGTGAGGATGGTATTGAGTAAAAACACACCATTTTGTGCCCATTTGGTAAGATTACCGTTTGTAGGAATTGGTAAAACCAAATCTGACTGCAATTCCTTAAAAATGTTGCGAAGTGAAGGCGGAATTCTAACCCCATCTTGTACCGAAAAACAAAGTCCGTGTGCTTCGCCTGCCCCGTGGTATGGGTCTTGCCCTAAAACAACAACCTTTACGTTATCTATCGGCGTAAGATTATAAGCATTAAATATATCAGACTCTGGAGGATAAATAACAGCACTCCGCCCCTCCCTTTCCTTTAAGAATTTAACTAAGCTTTTAAAATAATCTTTTTCAAACTCGGCATTTAATACATCCTTCCAACTTTTGTGTATTTCAACTGCAGAAAGTATCATTCCATACCCCTCAGCTTTAAATCTTTATTATAAGGGCTATTGGGCACAACATACTTTTTGTACATCCACACAGCAGAGCCAATAAATGCTCCTAAGAACACTAGCAAAATCAATAGTTTTAAATACTTGTTTTTCATATAAAAAAAAGAATGGAGAGATTTCTCCCTCCACTCAAAATTATCATTTATTTTAGAAAAAAAATTATTCTCCTGGTTTAATAAAGGCATATTCTTTAGCAAAACGTAACATTTGCTCTACATATCCTTCGCCAGAAACTTCTAAATCAACAAAATTGCCTTTATCGTCTAATACTGGGGTAAGTTTTGGTTGCACAAAACCGCTGTATGGCGAAAGATTTAAGCTTTCAAATCTTGCCAATACTTCTTTGTGTAAAGCTTGATCTACCTTTACCCCATATCCTTCTACTAAAGCTTCCGCAGCGGCATAATCTCCTTCTGATTTTATGCGTTGAATTTCTTTTAACAATTCACCGAAAATAACTTTTAGTTTAGCATAATCGTTAACTACAAAAAACGTTTTTCCATCAACCACTTTTTTCTCAATCACATTTTCTTTCAATCCTTTTTCGTAAGCCCAAGATGCATTTAATTGTCTGTTACGCATATGGTCTTCTTCTATATTTTCTCCCAAATCTAGTCTACGTAATTGCAACATCATGCCATTAGCAATGTAGTTATCGTATTCGGCTTTCCCTACGTCTAATGTTGGCATTAAACCTAAATCTACTATTTTTTGATCGTAAATGTAATACAATGCCACTAAGTCAGCACGAGCTTCCTCTAGCGTATTGCTGTAGTTTTTAAGCGTTTCTTTAGGTGTACCAATCCCTTTGTTT
>Ga0102814_10001514_pt1 | contig 16392 bp, 11 predicted proteins | sample ColrivemetaGS741_FD_79112 | JGI IMG/M metagenome (GOLD analysis project Ga0102814, IMG submission 79112) | Estuarine microbial communities from the Columbia River estuary - Flood tide ETM metaG S.741 | ecosystem: Environmental > Aquatic > Marine > Intertidal zone > Estuary | place: USA... | reverse complement strand
GCGAACGCGCAAAACAGCTTTTAAAATATTTGCTGCACCATTACAACGATTTGAGCTTCGGCACAATCGACAGTTTTACCAGCCGCCTTGTGCGCACTTTTGCAAAAGACTTGGCGCTTGCCGAAAATTTCGAAATCATTCTTGACCTCAACAAACTGCTGGCAGAAACCACCGACCACGTGATAAGCCAAGCGGGCCAAGACGAAAAACTAACCAAAATGTTGGTGGCTTTTGTAGAGCAAAAACTGGAAGACGAAAAAAGTTGGAGCATCGACAGCGCCTTGACAGACATGGCAAAAAAACTTTTGGAAGAACGCCACCGGGAACCGTTAACCCGCTTGCGCGATTTTAGTCCCGAAGATTTTGAGCAAATACGATTGAAGCTTGATGCACGAAGACGAAAGTTGCTGGCGACTTTAGAAAAAATGGGCGCTACCGCACTAAAGCTGATTGAAGAGAATAACATTGACCCGACTTCTTTTGCCTACGGAAAAAACGGCATCGCCTCCTATTTTACCAAATGTCTCAATCAGCAAATAGCGGACGCAACAAAAGTGAATTACCGCAATCACTATTTGGAAAAGAATATTTGGTATGCGGCAAAAACCCCCGAAAACGAAAAGGCAAAAATTGACGGCATCAAAGACTCGCTTTTTGATCTGACTATTGCCATGGAACTTTACGCCATTGAAAATGCCCCATTCATCCTCCTCAGCGAAAAAATCATTAAAAACACCTATGCGCTAGCCACATTGAGTGCGCTCGACCAAGCTTTGCACAGCATTGAAGAAGCGCAAAATATTCTTCCGCTGGCCGCTTTTAACCACATCATTAACAGTAAAATTAAAGATGAACCCGCCCCTTATATTTTTGAACGTTTGGGCGAACGCTACAAGCACTTTTACATTGATGAGTTTCAGGATACTTCGAAAATGCAGTGGGAAAACATCTTTCCGCTGATAGAAAACGGAGTGGCCAGCACCGGCAGCGCGCTACTAGTTGGCGATGCAAAACAGAGTATTTATCGCTGGCGCAATGGCGAAGCCGAACAGTTTATAGACCTCAGTAAAAAAGCTGATGAAGGCCAAATTACGCCCGCCATTCCTGCCAAAAACAATCCGCTGGATAGCAATTGGCGCAGTCTTGAAACCATTGTGAATTTTAACAATGCACTTTTTACACACGCGGCCACTTTTATACATGATGAAGGCTACAAAAAGCTGTATGCCGAAGCCAGCCAGATTGCAAAAAAAGGCGCTGGCGGCTATGTTGAAGTAAAAACTTTAGACTCGAACGGCTTTGTAGAAAACGCGCTTCAATACGCGCTTTCGCAGATTGACCAACTCCTTTTAGAAGGATTTCGCCATAGAGACATTGCACTTTTGGTGCGCAGTAATTTTGACGGCAGCGCCTTGGTGCAAGAACTAAGCACCCGTGGCTACCCCGTAATTTCGGGCGACAGTCTTTTGCTGGGAAATAGTTTTGAAGGGAAATTACTGTCGGGATTAATTGCTTTGCGCGTTGCGCCAAAAAACCCGCATTACCGCTGGGCGCTTGCAGATGGCTTGCTGGCGATGAAAATTGTTCTTCCGGCAAATGGCGCGTTTGATTTTGCCTTTGCTTTGATTGATTACAAAAACAACATTTTGGCCGAAATGGAGAAGCATTTCGAAGGCATTTCGGAATTGGTAAATGCGCCAACAGATTTGTATACCTACTTACGCCAAGTGGCTTTGCTGCTCGATTTAGAAGCCGAAAGCAATGCGTTTACCGAAGCTTTTTTTCAAGCCATTCACGATTTTGTGGAGCGTGAAAACGGAACCGGTTATGAGTTTATTTCTTGGTGGGAAGAAAAAGGCTGCAAAATTGCCATCAGTGCGCCCGAACAAATGGATGCCATTCGCGTGGCTACGATTCACAAATCAAAAGGCTTGCAATATCCGGTGGTCATCATCCCCTTTACAAAATGGAAGTTGAAAGAAAACACCCGCGAAGCGTGGCTGAATTTAGACCCCGAAGTTTTTGAAGGGCTGACAGAAATGTTGCTGCCCATTAGCAAAGGCAATGCTGATATTATTGGTGGCGAATATTTAGAAAAGTACACGGAGCTTGAAGACCAAGAAAAATTTGATAGCCTAAACATGCTTTACGTTGCTTGCACACGGGCCGAAGAACGGCTTTATGTTATTGGCAAAGCAAACGCCACCGAAACGGACATTTTTAATGTTGTGCAAAATTTCGTGTCAAGCCAACAATCCCAAAAAGTAGATGACGAAACATTTGCGTGGGGCGAGAAAAATCTGCGACAAAAAGAAGAGAAATCAGTTGTTGAAAACAACTTTGAAGCCGTGCAAAAAACGGGCTGGCAAAGCAAAGTAAAACTCGCGTTAAACGCGCCAAAAAACTGGGAAGAAAAATCGCAAGACGCACGTGCATGGGGCAACCGTGTACATTTTGTGCTGTCGCGAATTAAAACCAATGCCGATGTTCGCCCCGTTCTGCATCAACTAAAAATGCAGGGCACGTTACAAGCCGGTGAGTTGGAAAAACTTGAGGCCATGATTGGCGAAATTATTTCGCACGAAGTGCTTAAAAGCAGCTTTGCGGCAGGAACAAAAGTGTATAACGAGCGCGATATTATATTGACAGATTCCGCCACAAAAAGGCCTGATAGAATTTCAATTTTAATCTCTGGTGAACTTATTTTACTGGATTATAAAACGGGTGAAGAAAAAGCTGAGCACCAAAAACAGTTAAGCGAATATGCCGAATTGCTCAAAGAATGCGGCTTTGATGTTGCTGAAAAACATCTAGTTTACATAAACGAAACTATTTCTGTAGAATCTTTTTAAAATCTGCATTTAGAAAAGACAAATTGCCATCGCAAAATATTTTCTATAACCTCATTTTTTAAATCTAACATCAAAGGCAAAAAAATTGTCCTTTTGCTTGGTGATACCTAAAAAGAAAAAAAGACGCTTCTTGTGGGCTTCCATAATTATGGGGGTGCTGGTTGTTGGTGTTATTGTCGGGCTTATTTACATGAAACTTTTTGGGTTTAAGAAGGCTTTAGAAGAGTTAGTTTACACCGAGACAGAGCAAGCGTATTCCTTAACAATACGGCACGCATCGGTAGATTTTATCAACCTTTCTTTCAAGTTCGACAGCCTTGTCATTCAACGAAATCAGGGACTACCAGAAAGCGGCATCCGTCAAGTTTATGTGCCCAAACTGCAACTGCATGTTGCTAATCTAGGTGCAATGCTGCGCTTTAAAAAGTTTGATATTAGAACGCTGATTATAGATGAACCGTTGATTGATATTGACAATCCAGAACAGCTTGATAGCCTGCAAGAAAAATTTCACTTGGGTCAGCAAATATTAAAACTATACCCAGCTATTGAGTCTGTAGTAGAACGATTTAACATTGAATACCTCAAAATAAACCGTGCTGCATTGGGGGTTAAAAACCACCCGAAACCACCTTTAAATTTATCCTTGATCGATTTTTTAATTGAAGAATGGGAAGAAGGAAAAATAGGCGAGAACAGTCAAATACAACTGCTCATTGGCAAACAGGAAGTAAATTTTGAAAAAGCTCAAATCGAGTTCTCTGCCTTAGAATTCAACTTTCGTAAACGTCAGCTACAAATTGACGATTTGCGATTTGCCACAGATGATAGCCTCACCAACTCACATGTTAAGCTTGCGGCCAAAGCTGTAATTCTTACAAAACTCGGCTATAAAGATCTATTCGAAAACCAGATTCTTACCTACGAAAAAGTAAGTATTGTAAAGCCAAATGTTGATTTACATCTGTTCTTAAATATCGACAAGACCAAAGATGATGTTGAGACAAACGAAAACGAAGTTGTAACCCGATTGATTAAGCAAACCATTGGCGAATGTAACGTTGATACATTGGAAATTGATGATGCCCAAATTAATCTCGTTTTACAAAAAGAAGATGATTCTACGCTAATAGCGCTGCCCAATGTAGATTTTACGCTTTACACGTTTAGTGTTACCAAAGAAAGCAACACCTTTATTACTGGAACCGCCCATTTAGAGCTAGATAAAACATCCATCGAACTAACTGATGGCATCACCATTAGTTGCCAAAAGTTGATTTTTGACCGTGAGCAGAATTTAAACTTTACAGATGTGCAACTTTATGATGCGGAAAATAAAATGATGGTGGCGGAATGTAAATTATTGCGTTTACAAGAATTCCATTTACTCTCACTTTTGTTTGATAAAGAATTGCTGATTAAACACATCGCCTTTGAAGAAGCTATCATAAACATCCCTCCTGAAAACATTTTTGGCACTTCTAAAAAAGGAAATTCTGGAGGCTTAGAAAAAATCATGATTCAAAGTATCGCTTTGAAAAATGTTGACCTAAATTATGCTGCAACGGGCAAAAAAATTAGTGCTATTGGGCTAAGCATGCAAGTTTATAACCTTTCAAAAAAAGGTGACAAACCGTTTGAATACCAACTTAGCGAGATAAAAGTTGCAAATGCAAACGTTGATTTGGAGCGAGAACAAACCCATGCAACACTTCAAAACATCGAATTTAAGGGGCAGTTGCTACAAGCAAAAAAAATAAATCTTAAGCAGCAAGACCTAGAAATTGGGCTAGAAGACATGAGTGCCGTGCACCGTGGAAAAATTGATGATTTTAAAAATTTAGATTACAACAACTGGGATGCTATTCATACCAATCACCTGGATTTAAAAGGAATATTACCAGAAAAAACAACCACAAAAATTGTAGACACAACCAAGGCGAAAAACAGGTTTGCTGTGGCTCAAATAAACGTGAAGCAAGTTTCGGCAAATCTTAAAAATTCTGAATTAGCCTTTTCTTTCTCTGGCAAAAACTTGGCGTTAAAAAACATTACCATCGTTGATGGAGAATTCAAGTATCAAAGCGCAACAGGAACACTAAATAATCTTTTGCTGGAAGCTAAAAACCTTACTGCAAAAGCAGAAGAAATAGCACTGTCGATGCCGGAAAAATTTGACGTGCAGCAGGTTCTGGTAACTACTGAAAAACTATCGATAAGCGCGCCCAATGCAAGCATCCATTCTTTAGAAAAACAGGGCGACCTGTGGGGAGTCAAATCGGCCAAAATTGCATCACTCAACATAGATCAAAATGGCCACCACCTGGTTAAAACAGGGAGCATCATTGTAAAAAACGCGCAATTTGGCGGTGCCGAAAAACCCTTTGTAGGGTTTATTGAAGCCCAAAGTCCCGAGTTTAACTTCACGCATAAAACACAAAAAGAGAGCTCAAACAAGGTAAATAAATTGGCGTTTCTCGATTTTTTTGGCGATTACATTTTACATGAAGGCACCTTGCATATCCCAGATAAAACGATTCTTTTTGGCAAGACACATGGCAATGCACTCGAAAAAACCCTTGCATGTGCCTTCATAAAAACAACTATTCCGAAAATGGATTTAGTTGTGAAGGGCTTCGCTATTGATTCTAGGAAGATGGCTTTTGACACGCTAAATCTTACTCCTTCTAAATCTTGGTATGCCAACCATAGTTATGCAGAGAATATTTTGACTGCCTACATTTATCACACGGATTTTACGGGTTTCTCTATGGATAGTCTTCTGCAAGCCGGAAAATTTGAAAATGCGCTTGTAAATGTTAAGGGGTTTAAGCTCAACCTTGCAAAAGACCAACGCTTGCCTGACCCGCCTTATGTTGAAAAACCAGCTTCACTAGAAGGACTATTGAATCTGCCAAAAAACATCAGTTTAAAAAGCATAAAACTGAAGCACGGCCGCATTGACGTTTCTCAGATATCATCAAAAACAGGAGAAGAAGGCCATTTAGACCTTTCCGAAATTTGGGCTGATATTAAAATTAATGCTCAATCCGATAAAAGTTTAAGGCTCAATCTTAATGGCGGTGCAAAACTGTATGATAATGGCAATGTCACATTGAATTACAAAACAATTGACTCAGAAATGTTCTCGCTCTCAGCAGTTGTAAGTGGTTTTGACATGACCAAATTGAATAAAATAGTCACACCGTTAAATGCTGTTCAAATTGAATCTGGACACTTAGAAAACTACACTTTCAACATAACGGCAAACAACCACCGAGCCCTTGGGACAGCAAGCATTACCTACGATAATTTGCACATGATTATTTTTAAAAAATCAGAACCAGAGAAGAAAAATCTCGGCTCAGAAATACTTACGCTGTTGGCCGATGATTTTGTAATTAAGAATAGTAAGACAAATGCTTCTACCGCCATTCTGCAACTTCGTGTAAAGAACAAAACCACGTTTGATTATTGGGTGAAATCTGCAGTGAACGGGGCAATTATGGCTGTTAGGGAAGGTAGACGAAAGAGAAAGTTCTAGTTTTTCAGTTTAATTTCAACGCAAAAAGAAGGCTTGCAACTCCTGAGACTTTACTTTAGGTTTGGCGCCACAAAAAGCCCAGAATGTTTCAACTTTCTCCTGTAAAAAAGCAGCTCATAAAATTCACCCTCATCGGTATGTTGGCCGTGCTGGTAGATTTGGCTTGCTATTACACGGTTTTAACACTTTTGGCCGAAGACTTTGACACCTTTGTTAGCCATGAAGCCTTTGCAAAAACCATCTCGTTTTTGTGCGGAATGGTAGTTACATACTCCTTAAACAAGCTTTGGACTTGGAAGAAGAAAGATAAATCAAAGAGCCGGTTGGTAAAGTTTGCTGGGCTATATGGTTTTTCACTTTTCATCAATGTATTTACCAATAGCACCTTGCTTTATCTTTTAGAAGAATACAAAGACCTGCTCAACCTCCCCTACAAATATTTTATTGCTTTTATTGGCGCCACCTGTGCCAGTGCAGCATTAAACTTTTTGGGTCAAAAATTCTGGGTGTTTAAAGACGAAGGTGTGCCTCATGATGAGGAAGACCTTTTTGGGTAGTACCTTTAAAACACATATTACACAAGACTTTCGTCAGGATTTACGCTCTTCATTTCCTTACTTTTACCCACCTATTTTTAAAAGCATTTTACCATGTACGGCAAACTTCAACAAGATTTACAGGCAGAGTTACAAAACATAAAAGACGCTGGTCTTTACAAAAGCGAACGCATTATTACCAGCCCGCAAGACGCAGTAATAAAAATTAGCACAGGACAAGAAGTCATCAATTTTTGCGCTAATAATTACCTCGGACTTTCGTCTCACCCAAAGGTAATTGAGGCCGCCCACAAAGCCTTAGACAGCCACGGATTTGGTATGAGCAGTGTACGGTTTATCTGCGGCACGCAAGACATTCACAAAGAACTTGAAGCAAAACTTGCCCACTTTTTAGGCACCGAAGACACCATTCTTTATGCCGCTGCTTTTGATGCCAACGGTGGTGTTTTTGAACCACTTTTGGGCGAAGGAGACGCCATTATTTCTGACGCTTTAAACCACGCCAGCATTATTGATGGGGTGCGTTTGTGCAAGGCGATGCGCTATCGTTACAACAACAACGACATGGCCGATTTGGAAAAACAACTCCAAGATGCAAATGCGGCTGGCGCGAAAAACAAAATTATTGTTACCGATGGCGTTTTTAGCATGGACGGTTACGTTGCGCAGCTCGATAAAATTTGTGATTTGGCCGATAAATACGATGCCATGGTCATGGTTGATGAATGCCACGCATCTGGCTTTATCGGTAAAACTGGTCGTGGCACAATAGAATTGAAAAACGTAATTGGCCGCGTAGATATCATTACTGGCACACTTGGCAAAGCTTTGGGTGGCGCCATGGGCGGATTTACTTCTGGCCGCAAGGAAATTGTAGAAATGCTTCGTCAGCGCTCGCGCCCCTATTTATTTAGCAACAGTTTGGCGCCAGCAATTGTTGGCGCCAGCATTGCTGTACTCGATTTGCTGGAAAGCAGCACCGACCTCCGCGACAAATTAGAGTGGAATGTAAACTACTTTAAAGAAGGTATGCGCAAAGTTGGTTTAGAGTTTAAAAATGGCGACAGCGCCATTGTGCCCATCATGTTATACGATGCAGCACTCAGCCAAAAATTTGCAAATGCACTTTTAGAAGAAGGCATTTATGTGATTGGATTTTTCTTTCCAGTTGTGCCAAAAGGCCAAGCGCGCATACGCGTACAGCTTAGTGCAGCCCATGAAAAAGCACATTTAGACAAAGCCATTGCCGCATTTGAAAAAGTTGGCAAAGCACTTGGGGTTATTTAAAGCCCACACAAGTCTCCCCTAGGAGAGACTTGTGAACTCTTTTTTTTTTCACCCCTCCACCTCTGGCTTGCTATGTGGAGGGGTGTTTTTTTTAGCCTACCAATAGCATTGGTCTGGTGTATTTCTACTTTGCTTCTTGGCGTTTGCTCTAAAATTTAAATCGGTAATGCGAAGGGCGAAATAAACATCGCTACCTGAAAGTTGTTTTTGAGGTACAAAAAGCGTTGAAATATGGTCTGAACCAATGGTAAGCGGCCCGAAACGAAACCACAAACCAAAGCGTAAATTTCTATCATCATACAAAATGGCTGGTATTCCAAGTTCAAAGAAGTTGGTTTCGTAGCGCACAGAGACAGAAAGCTGATTTTCTTTTTGTACCTGCATTGGGTTTAGTATTACACGCCTTGTAAGAGAACCATTGACGTAAAAATTGGATTTTAAGGCATAATCAAAGTTTGCATGTATCGCTGTTGGCGTAAAAATGGTAAAGCGATTGCCAAGGTATGAAGCGTTTGGATCGTTCATCAATTCTTGGCTAAGTGCACTTGCCATACTTGCTAAATCTGAAACTTGATCGAACGAAGCATTTTGTATAAACTGATTATCTGCCACATAAAAGTGGTGTGCTTCTCCTTTTTGCTTAAAGTTTATAAAACCTAAATCGCTTAGTGAAACACCAAAACGCCATTTATAAAGTCTGTTTTCGTCACTGGGTTCAACAATTACAAGGCCGAGGTCAAGTCCGAGGCCGCTTCCCTTTTGGTCTAAATCAAAGCCTTGTTCAAAGTCAGTAAAGCCCAAATAAAGCTCATTATCATCTGCAATGGTTGTTCGTCCGTTTACTGTAATTGCTTTTGTGCTTGGCGAAAAAACATAAAGCGCTTGCTGTCCCATCAGGAATTTTACATTGCCGCCAAAACTGACTCTTTTGCTCCCAATCCTTTGCCCGGTAGCGAAATTCAAAGCAACTTCTCCCCACATCAAGCCCGTTGTTCTAACAGGCAAGAATTCCTTCTCGGCCCCCAGCAGCCAATTGTTTAATGATGGAAAACTTAAATCATTGTCGATTTGATTGGCGCTAAAAGCAACACGCTGCTTTGCGAATACCCCAATTGAAAACCTACGGCCAATCCGCGTAGAAAACGAAGGCCCCATAAGAAAAACGCTGGCGCTATTGTTCATTGCCCTCACAGCATCTACAAACTGGTAGTAAATATTTTGAGATGAAATTCCTTGGCCATCATCAACCGGGATTTCCAGAACGGCTTTATCGCTAAAAAGTAGATTGGCAACGCTAGCATCCTTAACATAGACATAGTCGGTTTCTACAAAAGCACCGCCAGAGATGATACTGAAATCCCACTTTAAAGGCCCTGCATGAAAAAATGCTGGATTGTATTCCAAAGCCACATTGCCGCTATAATTTCCCGTTTGCAGGCCCAATTGGCTTTGAGCTTGTAAACTTTGGATGAGGACAACTACAATCGGCAGAATGAGCAGCTTTTTCATAAAATGTATTTAACGTTGGGTAATTCTATTTCATGCTAAAGCTACTTTAATGAGTTTGAAGGGCTGCCTGCTGTTTAGAAAACGAAGCATTCCGCAGAATCATTGTGGATATTAAATTGAAAATAGCCGGAGAATTAATAATCTTTGGCACAGCAAATCCTCCAAAGAAGAAACTAGTTTAGCAAAGAAAGCCGTAAAATTGGCTAAAAAAATATTTAAGCAAGGCGCATGAGAACACTGGCAGTAGTGGCTGCTTTGGCTGCACTTTTTACAGCTTGTACAGAGGAAGCACCAAAAGTTGAAAAGCAAAAGGAGGTTGATAATGATACCGTAAACGTCTACTCGCATCCCGAGTGGGCGAAAAATGCAAACATTTACGAAGTCAACATTCGCCAATACACGGCAGAAGGAACCTTTGCTGCGTTTGAAAAACACCTGCCAAGATTGAAAGAAATGGGTGTAGATATCCTATCGATCATGCCAATCCAGCCCATTGGCATGTTAAACCGCAAAGGCGGCAAAGGCAGCTATTATTCCATCCGTGATTATGAAACAGTGAATCCAGATTTTGGCACCCAAGAAGATTTTACCAAGCTGGTAGAAAACGCACATGCGCTAGGTTTGAAAGTAATTTTAAACTGGGTGGCCAACCACACTGCGTTCGATCATACTTGGATAACGAACCGCCCAGATTTTTACACAAAAGATGACGTTGGATTTAGCCCCATAGTTGCCTTAGACAATGCTGGAAATTCGACCGATTGGACAGATGTTGCTGATTTAGATTATGCAAATGATGATCTAAATGGCGCCATGACCGAAAGCATGCGCTACTGGGTGAATGCGAGTAATATTGATGGTTTTTATTGTGACAAGGCCGCCTTGGTGCCTGTTGATTTTTGGGAATATGCCTTTGCTAAACTTCGACTTACCAAACCTGATTTATTTTTCGTGGCCGAATGTGAAGATCCACATTACTTAGACGTTGACAAGTTTGACATGGGCTATGCATGGAGCTTATATCATTTAATGAACAAAGTTGCAAAAGGCGACACAAGCCCAATTGTCTTTAAAAGCTATCTAAAAACGCTTGAATCAGAATTTAGAAATGACGATTTGCAACTCATGTTTACAACAAACCATGAAGAAAATGCAAGGCATGGAACCGCATTAGAGCGCCTCGGCAACAACAGTACAAACATGTTTGTACTAGCCACAACATTTCAAAACGGTATGCCTTTAATTTATGGCGGACAAGAAGCCGGCCTTGATAAAAGATTGCGGTTTTTTGAGAAGGACACCATCAGTTGGAAAAACACAGAGCTCATTCCGTTTTACACAAAGATGCTCGCCTTAAAACACAACAACATGGCACTGTGGAATGGTTTAGCGGGCGGCAAAATGAAGCCAATAGAAACAGGGCATCCTGATGAAATCTATGCCTTTTATCGTGAAAAAGACGGCAATCGTGTAATTGTTCTTTTGAATTTCAGTGCCCGTTCAATCCAATTTAAACCGCAACTCGATGGCATTTACGGCAGCTACAAAATAGTAGAAGGCGTGAATGTAGACTGGAGTACCAACCCTAATTTAACACTTGAGCCTTACCAAAACTTAATTGTAACAAAACAGAACTAATGAAAATTGCACTCATAGCACACGATGGCAAGAAGGCCGAAATGGTTACTTTTTTACGCGATCACCTAAAGCCCTTACAACACTCAGACATAAGTTTGGTGGCTACAGGCACCACTGGAAAGCACATAGAAGCTGCAGGCTTAACTGTTAAACGCTACCTCAGCGGGCCAATTGGTGGCGATGCACAAATAGCCAGCAAAGTTGCCGAACACAAAATAGACGCTGTGTTTTTCTTTCGCGACCCGCTTGACAAGCACCCGCATGAACCAGACATCGCCATGTTAATGCGTATTTGCGATGTGCATAACGTACCCTTGGCTACGAACCCCGCCACCGCAAAACTTGTTTTGGAAGGCATGCTAAACAAAATATAACCACCTTCATTCCCTACTTTTGGCCACATGCAAAAGCCAACCAAAATTTATTTTGTTAGCGATATTCATTTGGGTGCACCAAACGCAGCCGAAAGTCTTATTCGTGAAAAAAAACTCGTTGCCTGGCTTGATATGATAAAGCTGGATGCCACCGAACTTTTTCTAGTTGGCGATTTATTTGACTTTTGGTTTGAATACAAACGAGCCGTGCCGCGTGGTTACGTTCGGGTTTTAGGCAAACTTGCCGAAATTGCTGATAGCGGCATTCCTATCACCCTATTTACGGGCAATCACGACATGTGGATTTTTGATTATCTACCTGCCGAAATTGGCGCCAAACTTTACCGAGAACCCATAACCCGAGAGTGGAACGGAAAGAAGTTTTTAATTGGCCATGGCGATGGTTTAGGCCCCGGAGACCACGGTTACAAATTCATAAAAAAGGTATTCGCCAATAAACTTTGCCAATGGCTTTTTGCACGCTTGCACCCAAATTTCGGCATCTGGCTAGCCGATTATTTTAGCAAAACTAGCCGGGCAAAAACAGGAGGAGATGATGCCGTTTTTCTTGGTGAAGAAAACGAATGGCTTGTGATTTACTGCAAAGAAATGCTGCAGAAAGAACACTTCGATTATTTTGTTTTCGGGCACAGGCATTTACCTTTAGAAATTGCTGTTGATAAAAATGTACAATACGTAAATCTTGGCGATTGGATTCAATACTTTACCTACGCTATTTTTGACGGTGAAAAACTTCATTTAAAAACCTTTAAAAACTAAAAAATGAAAAAACTATTACTTGTTGCTGGAATTTTAATTTCAGCCATTGGTGCAAATGCACAAGCACAGAAGTATCTAAACCTTGGTGGCGTAGGAACAGGATTATATGCCGGATTGGAATTCCCGGTTGCTAGCCCAGTTACTGTTGGCCCTGCATTTTATACGGATTGGGATTTTAACAAATTTGTAATCGCGGCTAAAGGAAATTTTTATTTTGATGAATTATTTGGCTTGCCTGATGCTTGGGACGTTTACGCTGGTGCCAACGTAGGTTGGAGGGTTGACTCCGACAACAACAACAACTCTGGTGGCAACTGGGGTGCCCAAGTTGGCGGCCGTTGGTTTTGGAGCGATAAATGGGGCTTAAATGCCGAATTTGGCGGTGGCTCTGGCGTAAATGGAGGCGTTGGCGTTACGATGAAATTCTAATTCCGACAATAACTTATTCAAGCCTCACTTTTTGTGAGGCTTTTTTATTTGCTTCAACCGCTAAGAAATAATAATTCTATACGCCTCTAAGCTCAATTTCTGGGCTGGGTTTTTCTGTCCATTTACAACCGCGCCACGTATTTTAATATCTGTACGTAGTTCTTTGTACAAATCATGAAGCAGGCATGCAACACGGCTTTTGGTGGCATGGTCGTTTAATAAAGGGAGTAACTTTTTTGCAGTTTTAATGGCAACGTGTACTTGAGGAGCAACTTTTGATTCCTTTTTTTCATGTACAACAACGCCATTTATCATGCTGATTGAAGTGATAAATCGGTCAAGTAAAATCTGCGTTTCATTCATGTTAGAAAGTTATGAATTGCTTTTTAAGGAAAGCTAATTAATTTCTGTTATTCAACAAATTCTGAACGAGGAAAGTCACATCTCCACATGAAAAAACAACCCCAGTAACTTGCAGGCTACTGGGGTTTTTATTTTGCAAGATTTGCCGGCATTTTAAGATTCGCCTTCTTCGGCCTTTTTATCTGGCTTGGCAGATTTTGTTCTAGCAGTTGAAGTTGGTTTTTCGGCTTCAACATCAATTGCCTTGCCTTTTAAATAATCTGGCAAATTCAAACCCGCTTGGTTAAATAAGTCTTGGAGCGGAGGTACAGATTTGTACAATCCGGTTATAAAATCGGGCGTGCCGTTGCCGCCACCTTTGCCGCCATTGCCGCTATCCCAAACGGTAACTTTATCAATTTTAATGGCTTTAATGGCATCTACTTGAGTTTTGATAAGTTCCGGAAGTTTCTCAGCCATCAAGAGCATAAAGGCATCTTTTGGGTCGTTGCCAGCAGATTTAACCAAGCGTTCAAAACCTTCGGCTTGCTTGCTGAGGATTTCAAAGTGGCCACGAGCTTCGGCTTCTAATTTGGCGTAAATGGCATCAGCCTCCCCGCGGGCAATGCGTCTTTGGCGCTCTGCTTCTGCCTCGGCATCAATTTCAATTTTCTCTTTTTGAATCATGGTTGGCACCACAATATTGGCGTGTTGCGATGCGCGGTCACGGTTGGCACGCGCGTCTTCTGCCGTTTTTTCTGCCTTGTAAGATTCCTCCAAGGCTTGCGCCTCTTTCACTTTTTCGGCAGCAATGGCTGCTCTTCGTGCTTCGGCTTCGGCCTCTCTTCGCAATGCATCAGATTTGGCAATCGTAATTTTTGCCTCATTCTCACCTTCTACCGCTTTGGCGTTTGCCTCAGAAGTTAAAACGCGCTCTGTTTTCTTGGCCTCAGCTTCACCAACAACGGCTTGTGCATCAGCCTTAGAAACTTCGATGCGTTCTTTTTGCGCTGCCGATGCTTCTCCAATGTTAGCATCTGCATGGGCCGAAGCCACTTGTACGCGTTGCGTCATATTTGCATTTGCCTCACCGATGCTACCGTCTCTTGTTTTTTCGGCAACACTTACGCGGGCATCATTAATCGCTTTTGCAGCGGCTTCTTTACCCAAGGCTTCAATGTAACCGCTCTCGTCCTTAATGTCGGTAACGTTTACGTTGATGAGTTTCAAACCGATTTTCTTCAACTCAGCCTCCACATTGCTGGCCACGTTTGCCAAGAATTTATCGCGGTTGTTGTTGATTTCTTCGATGTCCATCGTGGCAACTACCAAACGCAACTGACCAAAAATGATGTCTTTGGCCAAGTCGTGAATTTGCTGTGGTGTTAATCCCAAAAGGCGCTCGGCCGCGTTGTTCATGATGCCGGGTTCGGTAGAAATACCCACGGTAAACCGCGATGGCACATCTACACGAATGTTTTGGCGGCTTAGGGCGTTTGTGAGATTTACCTCTATAGAAAGTGGTGTTAGATCTAAATACGCATAATCTTGAATAACAGGAATGACGAAAGCCGCGCCTCCGTGAATACATTTTGCGCTCAAGCTTCCTTCGGAATTACTCCCAACTTTACCATAAACAACTAAGATTCTGTCGCTCGGTCAACGCTTATAACGCTGGATGAACAAAAAGAAAATTACAAACAACGCAACAACTCCGGTTGCGATGACAATCAAGAACATAGGACTCAATCCATTCATACTAAGCTAATTTTACACGCATTACATTACCTTCTAAAACTTCTACTACTTCAATTATTGCCCCTGTGGGGATTTCTTTATCGCTTTCATTTAGAGCATTAAACTCATGCACGGAGCCTTGCAGCGTAATTTGAATTTTGCCAAAACCAGCTTTATTTGCCGGGATGCGCAGGTAGGCTTCGCCTCTTTTACCCACTGCATTTTTTAGAACCACATTGCCCGTTTCGCGCAACTTGTACAAAAAGTACATCAACGTTGCCATGGCGGCCATCATTAACAAACCTGCAAAAATTGATATGGAAATTGTTGCTGTTGTGCCAAAACCAGAATCAATACAGGCAATGCCCGTCCACGACATAATGGTAAAAAACGCCACCAAATTGCGCAGTGTCAAAAAATGGAAGCCAATGCCGCTGTCGGTTTCAACTTCTAGATCGGCATCTGCAACATCATCTCCACCCGCTCCAATAAAGGCTGTAAAAAGCTGTATAACAAATACTAGTGATGCAGGAATAGCAATTAACCAGTATATTTTCTCTAGCGTGCCTAGGGCGGCAAACCATTCATTCAGGTTTTCCATTACTAATTTTTATGGCTTGTAAATATGTGAAATATTAGATGAACGAGAGCCACTCATTTGGGTTAATTCGCTACAATTTCAATAAAATTAGTAATGCCTTTTCTGCTCTATATTAGTTGCTCAAACTAAGACACTGATTTTGAAAGATAAAAAAGACATTATTGAAAATTGGCTGCCCCGATATACCGGAAGAGAAATTGCCGATTTTTCTGAATACATCATCCTTGTAAATTTTGGCGATTATGTTTCGCGCTTTGCTGCGCATTACAAGGTGAAAATTGTAGGCGAAAACAAACCCATGCCTAATGCAACAGCAGATGGTATTACCATTATAAATTTTGGAATGGGCAGCCCAAACGCGGCAACAGTGATGGATTTGTTGCAGGCAATAAGCCCAAAAGCAGTATTGTTTTTAGGCAAATGTGGTGGCCTTAAAAAGAAAAACAAATTGGGCGATTTTATCTTGCCTATTGCAGCAATTCGTGGAGAAGGAACTTCTGACGATTATTTTCCACCAGAAGTACCTGCATTGCCAGCTTTTGCCTTGCAAAAAGCAATCTCAACAACAATTAGAGATTTCAACCAAGATTACTGGACAGGGACCATTTACACCACCAACCGCAGGGTTTGGGAGCACGATGAAGATTTTAAAGAATACTTGAAATCGCTGCGCTGCATGGGCATTGATATGGAAACGGCCACCATTTTTACAACTGCATTTGCCAACCGAATTCCTGCCGGT
>Ga0102814_10001505_pt1 | contig 16449 bp, 17 predicted proteins | sample ColrivemetaGS741_FD_79112 | JGI IMG/M metagenome (GOLD analysis project Ga0102814, IMG submission 79112) | Estuarine microbial communities from the Columbia River estuary - Flood tide ETM metaG S.741 | ecosystem: Environmental > Aquatic > Marine > Intertidal zone > Estuary | place: USA... | reverse complement strand
GCTAACGTTCCTAGAGTTGAAGTAGACAGTGCATTTAATCCATTTCAAGATGATGTAAAATCTACTTCTAAATTTGGGTCTACATATAAAAAGGATTCAGGAGCAGATTGGGAAAGTCTGTATTTAGGCATAGAATCTAAAAGTAATTCTTCTGATAATTTTAGTTCTGTAGAATTTGAAACCGATGAAGTTACATCTTCAATGTTTGATCAAGAAGAAACAAGAAAAGTTCAAAAAACATTTCAAATTCAAAATAAATATATTGTAAATACTATAAAATCTGGAGTATTAATTATAGACCAAAATAAAGCACATCAGCGTATTTTATACGAAGAATACTTACAAAATATTACTGTAAAAGAAGGTGTAAGTCAGCAATTACTGTTTCCTCTAGGTTTAACGTTTACAACAGATGAAATAGAAATACTAAAAGGTTTAAAAGAGCAGTTAGAACAAGCTGGATTTCTATTTTCTAAGCTAGATCAAAAAGTTGAACTTAGTGGAATTCCATTAAGTATACCAGAAAATATTATTGGAATTACTTTAGAGAAATTAATTAACGATGTTCAAAATGAAGTTCCAGATAGTAGTTTTAGTCAGTCTGATATGTTAGCAAAAAGTTTGTCTAAAAGCTTAGCAATAAAAAACGGGAAACGATTATCGATACCTGAACAAGAAAATTTAGTTAATAGCTTGTTTGCTTGTAAAGAACCAAATATAACTCCACAAGATCAAGTAACATTTATTACTATGAGTGTGGACGATATAGATAAAAAATTTAAATAGAATTATGAGAGGGATTACAGATACAGTAAAACATTTACTTATTATTAATGTAGTTATGTTTATTGGTACATTGTCGATTGGTAATGGCGAATTATTTTACCAATATTTTGCATTGTATTTTCCTAAAAACACTTTTTTCCAACCTTGGCAAATATTAACGCACATGTTTATGCATGGTGGATTCCAACATATTTTGTTTAATATGTTTGCCTTATGGATGTTTGGAACAGCAGTAGAACAGGTTTTTGGAAAGAAGAAATTTATATTCTTTTACATCTCTGCAGGTTTAGGTGCAGCGTTATTACAAATAGGTTATTATTATCTTACCTATCTTCCAGTTGAAGCAGATTTAATAGCTTCAGGATTATCACAAGAACAAATACTTCAAATGTTGACAACTAATGAAACAGTTGGAAATATTTCAAAAGCACAATTAACACTACTACAAGAATTATTTCCAGTTTATAATTCAGTAATGGTTGGAGCTTCAGGAGCTATAATGGGAATATTAGTGGCTTTTGGTATGTTATTTCCAGAATCTAAATTGATGCTAATATTTTTACCAATACCAATAAAAGCTAAATATTTTATTCCAGGAATAATTGCACTAGACTTAATTTCTGCGTTAACAGGTCATTCAATATTTAGTCCAAGTAACACTGCACATGTTGCACACATTGGAGGAGCTCTTACTGGGTTTTTAATGATGTATTTCTGGAAAAAAGATCAGTTTGATAAACATAGATGGAATTAAATGACGACTCTCAATTATGACATAAAAGATAAATTAAAAAGATTAAGTGCTTTTGAAAAAATTATAGCACTCAATATTTTTATTTATATAGTAGGTTGGTTGGTTTTTAAAATCCAAAATATAAACAGACAAGACAGCTTAAGTTGGTTGTCATTGCCTAGTGACTTTTGGGACTTTTTATTTCAACCTTGGACGATTATAACGTATGGTTTTGCACATGTAGAGATTTGGCATTTGTTTTTTAATATGTTAGTACTCTATTTTATTGGTAAATCATTTTCTAACCTATTTAATGTAAAAACGTCGTTAAACATTTATTTTTTAGGCATACTATGTGGTGCAATGGCTTATCTACTAGTTTATAATCTATTTCCTAATGGACTTTTAAAGACTTCTGTTGGTCTTGTTGGCGCATCTGCAGGAGTAAGAGCAGTTCTTATCTTTTTATGTGCTTATATGCCAAAATTTGAGGTGCGTTTTGTGACTTGGAATATTAAACTAATGTATATAGGTATTGCTTTGGTTGTATTAGATATACCTGGATTGTTTTCTCAAAATGCAGGAGGTAGTGTTGCACATTTTGGAGGGTATATATTAGGCTTTATTTATGCACATCAACTTAAAAAAGGAACTGATATAGGTAAAGGCTTCGAAAAATTAATGGATTCTATTTTAGCGTGGTTTAAACCTAAAACCAAATTAAAAACTGTTCATAGAAGTAAAAAGAAAACTTTTGCAGGTCATACTAAGAATGAGTTTGATGAGTTTAATAATCAAAAACAAATTGATATTATATTAGATAAAATTAGTAAAAGTGGATATGAAACTTTAACTCCAGAAGAAAAAGAGTTTCTATTTAGAGCAGGGAAACAATAATAAATATGAAGAAGTTAAGTTTTATCGATAAAATTATATACTTCTTAAATACTGTTGTAGCCACTGTATTGTTATTTTCTTATATATTGCCTTATGTTCAGCCAAAAAACTTCAGTTTACTTTCTGTTTTAAGTCTTGCGGTTCCCATATTAATATTAATAAATGCAATTTTTTTATTGTATTGGTTACTAAAGGTAAAAAAGCAATTGCTAGTATCACTTATTGTATTATTACTTGGTTATAATTATGTAATTTCTTTATATAAGTTTTCATCTTCAAAAGCAAAGGAAACAGAGTCTACTATTTCAATAATGAATTACAACGTGAGGCTATTCAATATTTATAATTGGATAGATCAACCTAACATCGAAATTGATATTGTTAATATGATTACTGAGAAAAATCCAGATATAGTTTGCTTTCAGGAATATCATCCTCATAAGAATTTAAACTTATTATTATATAGTTATAAATACGAAAAACTGGCCGGTAAAAACTTAAAGTATGGGCAAGCCATTTATTCAAAATATCCAATAATAAACAAGGGTTCTGTTGGATTTCCAAATTCGGCTAATAATGCAATATTTATAGATATTGCTACAAAATCTGATACACTTCGCATTTATAATGTGCATTTACAATCTTCTCGTATCGATGCAAATGTAGAGAATCTTGATTCAGAAAAATCGGAGCAATTATTAAAGTCTTTAAAGAAAACATTCGCAATGCAACAATCTCAAGCTGAATTATTTATTATACACAAATCTAAGTCTCCATATAAAGTAATTGTTGCTGGAGATTTTAATAACACTGCTTATTCTTATGTGTATAATGAGATTAGAGGTAATTTAAAAGACGCTTTTGAGGAAGCAGGTAATGGCTTTGGGCGAACGTTTAGTTTTAAATATTTCCCAGTTAGAATAGATTTTATTTTAGTAGACAAGTCTTTTGAAGTTAATTCGTTTAAAACAATAGATAAAAAACTCTCAGATCACTATCCAATTTTTTCTGAAGTAATTTTACATCAATAAACAGTCTGCACTATCTGCAACAATATGTAGTAGTAAACCAATCGCTAGAATTCTATACTTATTTATAAAAACCATTCCAAAATAGATTGCAATTGCGAAATAGGAGTGAAGCGGATGAAAATTTATACTACATCTATTTGGATCAAAAATTGGAGTTGCTATTAAGTGATCTAAATCTATAAGCATTGTGCTTATCATAATTAAAAACGCAATCTTCCATTTAGATTTAAAGAAAACTAAAGCAATAATTAGTGGACCTAAAAAATGGAAGCCATAATGTATAAAAGATTGCAGCATTTAAACATGTAATATTTGAGATTCTATATAGTTTAAAGTATTTGGACCTTCATTAAAAAGTAGATCTAAAATCCCTAAATTATTAAGAAAACCATGCTTGCTTGCAAAAACTTGAATGTATGGATTAAGTAAAATTTCTTTTTCCTTTCTAACATTAACAAGACTTCTTAAGTCTAAAACTCCTTTAGGATTGACTTCAAATAGTGTTGACATTGAGTAGTTTAAATCTAACTGTAGACATTCTAGTATACAATCTAAACACTTAAAATTATATTTGAGTAAATTTTCTTCTTCACTTCTAAAAAGTGGTTTTAGTTCATCTTCATAATATTCAAAATAGGGAGACGTTCTGTATGCACTTTCTATAGATTTCCAATTAATGGATTTCCAATTTGTGTCATTAGAAATTTTAACGTCCTTGTATTTTTGTCTGTTTTTTTGAGTATAATTTACAGGCACATTTAAAGCTAATTTTCCATTAGCTCCATAAATGTGAGAACGATTTCTATACGTTTGTTTTTGATAATTATCTTCAACTTCAAAAATTACATTTTCAGCATTACAAATAGCAATAAATGTAGCAATACTTGGAAAAAATGTAGGATGAATAAGGATGTTCATTTGTTCATGCGTTTATTTGGTATTTACATAACGCATTTAATTTATTGGTTATTCTTGCAGAACCTTCTGCTATATTACTAAAGATAGAAATACTAGATTTTCTTAATTGTGATGAAAGTCCAAACTTTTCTTCAACAGGAAAATTACTTGTAATTTGATATACTAATTTTACTAATTCTTTGGATTCCTTCCAAACTTCTAATTTTTCAAAACTATAAGTGTACATATTAATAAATCAACAAATTCCCAACAAATCAAGCTTTGCTTTTCTTTTTTTGTCTCCACTTATAAAGACCATATCCAATCCAGAATAAAACAAATACATAAATAAAGTAAGATACTGGTTTACCTGAGCCATGGACAGTTGTAAATACACGATCTGTTCTTATTTTGTTGAATCCTTTTTTATTGCTATCCCAACTCATCCAAACAAAAACTGGTTTACCTACTACATGATCAAATGGTACAAAACCCCATGCTCTTGCATCTATTGAATTATGACGATTATCTCCCATCATCCAATAGTAATTTTGTTTAAATGTATAGGTAGTAGCTAATTGGTTATTGATATAAATTTGATTGCCTTCAACACGTAATTCATTTTTTTCGTATTCTAAAATCACACGTTTATAGAGCGGTAAATTGTCAATATTTATAGCGATAGTTTTTCCTTCTTCAGGAATATATAATGGTCCAAAGAAATCTCTGTTCCAGCTATATCTTGCATCATGTGGAAAAATACTACTATCTCTTTCCCCTTTAACTTCTATATTCTTTACTAAACCAGAAACACTAGGATGATTTTTAAACTGATTAGCAGCATTATCACTTGCAGCTGGAACAATAATTTTATTATCAGTTGTTCCATAAATACCATCTGTTATATCGTAACGGGATATTAAGTATTCAACTATATTTCTATCAAATCCCTTTCCTGGTTTCAATTCTACATCATAGCTAAATTGAAGATGTGCACGATCTGGTAATTCGTTTTTCTTACCATTTATATAAACATAACCATCTCGAACTTCAAGAGTATCTCCAGCAACACCAACACAACGTTTAACTAAGTTTGTTTTTTTGTCAATTGGTTTGTAATAATTTCTGTCAGGATGAAAGTCATTCATATCCAACAGTGTATCGGCTGGTTGATTAAAAACAACTATTTCATTTCTATCAATTTTTTCAAATCCTGGAATTCTTAAATAAGGCAACTGTAATTTATTAATTAATGCAGTTTTACGTTTTTCGAAATTATCGTTGAACAAATAAGATTTCTTCTTTAGTACTGGAATGGTATCATGAACCATAGGAGCAGCAACTGTTGTCATTGGAATACGAGCACCATAATGAAATTTGCTAACAAATAGAAAATCTCCAGTTAATAATGATTTTTCTAATGACGAAGATGGAATAACAAAAGGCTGAATAAAATAAGTATGAACCAAAGTAGCAGCTACAATTGCAAATAAAATTGAACTTACCCATTCTCCAGAAGAAGATTTTGGATGTATACTTCTGTTTTCTACATAATTTACTTCTGCTATATAGTTTAGATAGAAATTATAAAATCCTAAAGTTACAATTGCTAAAAAAGTATCTAGTGGTTTGTTTTTCCCAAAACTTCTAGCTGTTTCTACCCAAACAACAGGAAACATTATAAGATTTATAATAGGAAGAAATAGTAAAATTGTCCACCATGGCGAACGATTTATAATCTTCATTAATACAATTGCATTATATACAGGTACAAATGCTTCCCAAGCTTTTCTTCCTGCTTTTATGTAAAGTTTCCATGTTCCTAAACCATGGATTATTTGAATTACAATAATAAATATTAACCACTGTGTTAGCGTCATAATTGTAAGTTGTTTATTAGTTTGATGGCAAGATGCATGTTTTGTTACTAAAAGTGTTCATCTTAACCTATATTTAACACATCTTTCATAGTAAACACACCAGTTTTTCCAATAATCCATTCAGCAGCTATAACTGCTCCAAGAGCAAATCCTTGTCTGTTGTGAGCTGTATGTGAAATACTAATGGTATCTACCTCAGATTTATAATTTACAATGTGTGTTCCTGGAACATTTTCTATACGTTTAGCTACAATTGAAAGGGTGTTTTTAGAATTACTTTTATCTAATTCCCAATTTGAATAATCTGTATTTTCAATAACACCTTCTGCTAGCGTAATTGCAGTACCACTTGGAGCATCTAATTTTTGAGTATGATGAATTTCTTCCATAGAAACATTGTATTGTTTTAAAGAGGCCATCATTTTAGCAAGCTGTTTATTGAGTTCGAAAAAAATATTTACTCCTAGACTATAATTAGAAGCATATATAAATGCGCCATCTCTTTCTTTACATAAAGCAACCATATCATCAAATTGGTTTAGCCAACCTGTAGTTCCAGAAATAACTGGAACACCATTTTTTAAACAGTTAGAGATGTTAGAAACTGCAGCGCTTGGAATACTAAAATCTATTGCTACATCAGCTTTTCTAATATCATAAGCGTTATCTCCCTTGTCTATTTTCAATACAATTTTATGACCACGTTGCATTGCAATTTGCTCAATGATTTTCCCCATTTTACCGTAGCCAAGTAGTGCTATTTTCATAATTAAAATTTAAATCCTAGAGTTAACCCTAAATTAGTAGAAGCATCAATTTCATTAAGATTAAAATATGGTTTAATGGCAAGATTCTCGTCTACATTAAACTGCAGTAAGTGTGCGTCAACATTTGCATCTATAATGTTTAAAGCATAAATACCAATAGTTACTAATAAAGAAACCTCTTTATTTCGTCTTAGTGTTTTTTGAGCTCTTATTAAGCCATCAGGTGAAATGATTCCGTAAAATTCATCATCTGTGAATCCAGCTAATCTACGTTTATAAGCATCACGATATCTATGGTATTCATTATTGTTATCTATATAAAAATAGATACCAGTACCTATTGCAGCATAAACAATAGGAATTTTCCAATACTTCTTGTTATAAGCTTGTCCTAATCCAGGTAAAATAGCACTGTAGAAGGCCGCTTTAGAAGGTGCTAAAGGATCTATTGGTTTGCTTTTTACTATGTCTTCTAATATAACCGTTTCTGCATCACCAATATCAATAATTTCTTTGTTTTCATCTTGTGAAAAACTAAAAAATGATAAAAAACAAAATGCTATTATTAAGAGAAATTTACTTTGCACTTTTTACAAGTTTTTTAATTCTATTAAAGTCTTCTTCTGAATGAAATGGGATTGTAATTTTTCCACTTCCATTTTTCGCAACCTTAACGAAGATTTTATGGCCAAAGTATTCAGAAATTTCTTTTATACCTTTTTTAACAAACTTTGGTAACTCTTCTTTTTTAGGAGTTTTAATTTCTTTAGTAGCATGAAAATTTCTAACAATCCTTTCGGTTTCTCTTACAGAAAGTTTCCCAGAAACTATTTTTTCGTATATTTTTAACTGTGATGTTTGGTCTAATATATTTATAAGAGCTCTGCCATGTCCCATAGAAATAAAACCATCTCTTATTCCTGTTTGAATTATTGGATCAAGTTTTAAGAGTCTTAAATAATTAGTGATTGTAGACCGCTTTTTACCAACACGATCACTCATTTGTTCTTGTGTTAGTTGAATATCGTCAATTAAACGTTGGTAAGATAAAGCAATTTCTATTGGATCTAAATCCTGACGCTGGATATTTTCCACCAAAGCCATTTCTAACGATTCCTGATCGTTAGCAATTCTTATATAAGATGGTATTGTTTTAAGTCCAACTAATTTTGCTGCACGAAAACGACGTTCTCCAGATACCAATTGGTATTTGTTAAATTCAATTTTTCTAACTGTAATTGGTTGAATTACTCCAAGTTCTTTAATTGAAGAGGCAAGTTCTTTTAAAGATTCTTCATTAAATTTAGTTCTAGGCTGAAAAGGATTGACTTCGATATTATCGATTTCTAGTTCTACTATATTACCAATAACTTTATCAGCATTTTTATCTTGTATCGATTTAATATCGTTATCAGGATCTTTTAAAAGTGCTGACAAACCTCTACCTAAAGCTTGTTTTTTTGTTGCCTTCGCCATTAAACTCTGTTTTTATCTATAATTTCTTTAGCTAAACTTAAGTAATTAGAAGCACCTCTACTATTTACATCATAATTAATTATGCTTTCTCCATAACTTGGCGCTTCACCTAATTTTACATTACGTTGTATTATAGTCTGAAAAACCATATTGTTAAAATGCTTCTGAACTTCTTCAACAACTTGATTAGACAAACGTAACCTTGAATCGTACATTGTAAGTAGAAGGCCTTCAATATCTAAAGCTTCATTATGTATTTTCTGAACACTTTTTATAGTGTTTAACAGTTTACCCAAACCTTCAAGTGCAAAATATTCACATTGTATAGGAATAATAACTGCATCTGCTGATGTTAATGCATTTAGTGTTAAAAGCCCTAAAGAAGGCGCACAATCTATTAAAATATAATCGTAAGCAGATTTTAAATGAGATATTGCTTGTTTAAGCATATACTCACGATTTTCTTTATCTACTAATTCTATCTCTATAGCAACCAAATCTATATGCGAAGGAATAATATCGACATTTGGAGTGTTTGCTGAAACAATACATTGTTCTGCAGAAGCTGTGTGCTCTAAAAGTTGGTAGGTACCAAATTCTACACTATCAACATCAATGCCCAATCCAGATGATGCATTAGCCTGAGGGTCTGCATCAATTAAAAGAACTTTCTTTTCAAGAACACCTAGTGAAGCAGCAAGATTTACTGAGGTTGTTGTCTTTCCAACTCCTCCTTTTTGATTAGCTATTGCAATGATTTTACCCATTAATTGATTTGGTTTTTGTATGCGTAAAAATACAACTATTTGTGAGTAATAAAAACGGAACTTGTTAACAGATATTAAATATTAATTTAAAGAACTTAAAATCAATAAAGGTAGTTACATATTTGATATTATTGAACAGCATAAATGAAGTTAAAATTTGTTAAATTTTAGACTTAATGTTATATCTTTAAAAACATTAAACTTTTTAATTATGAAAATATATAATCAAATTTTTAGGAATGCCCTCATTTTTGTCCTACTAATTACATTTTCTTTAAATGTACAATCACAAATAAAGAAAACAGCAAGTGTTGAAGGAATTACCGAATATGTTCTTGATAATGGTTTAAAAGTTCTGTTATTCCCGGATAATTCTGCCCAGACAATTACTGTAAATATTACATATAAGGTTGGGTCTCGTCATGAAGGTTATGGCGAAAAAGGAATGGCTCATTTATTAGAGCACATGGTTTTTAAAGGGACTCCAAACCACCCTAACATTCCCGAAGAATTAACAGCTCATGGTGCAAGACCAAATGGAAGCACATGGTATGATCGTACTAATTATTTTGAAACATTTAATGCAACCGAAGAAAATCTTGATTGGGCTCTAGACCTTGAATCGGATAGAATGGTTAACTCATATATAGCCAAAGAGGATTTAGAATCTGAGTTTTCTGTAGTTAGAAATGAATTTGAAAGGAGTGAAAATTCACCTACAGGTGTTCTAATGGATAAAGTGATAAGTTCTGCTTATCTATGGCATAACTATGGAATGTCTACCATTGGTAATCGTTCAGATATAGAGCGTGTTCCAATTGAAAACTTAAAGGCTTTTTATAATAAATATTATAGACCAGATAATTCAGTTTTAATGATTACTGGAAAATTTGAAGCAGACAAAGTAATACCTAAAGTGGTGAAAAAGTTTGGTGTGCTCAAAAATCCAGAAACTCCTTTAAGAGATATTCCTACTATAGAACCACCTCAAGATGGGGAAAAGCGTGTTACATTAAGTAGAGTTGGCGATTTACAAATACTTTCTGCACTTTATCATACTCCAGCAGGTTCTCATGAAGACTTTGCAGCAATGGCTGTTGCGGAAGAAATTCTAACCGATGATCCTTCAGGCAGGTTATATAAAGCTTTAGTAGATGAGAAAAAGGCATCTAGTTTGTGGTCTTTTACACCATTTACAAAAGAGCCATCCTTTATGTATATAAATGTTGATGTGCCTTCAGATAAGTCTTTAGAGGAAGCAGAGTCGACATTGCTTGGCACATTAGATGATTTAGTGAATAATCCTGTAACAAATGCAGATGTAAATCGTGCTAAAGCAAATATCTTAAAACAAGTTGATCAAACATTTAGAAACTCATCAAGTTTAGGAACATTTATGAGTGAGTTTATAGGAGCAGGAGATTGGAGATTATCTTTTATTTATCGCGATCGCGTTGAAAATATGACAGCTGATAAAGTAAATGCTGCTATACAGCGCTATTTAATTAAAACGAATAGAACAGTAGGTCTATTTATACCTGATAAAAAACCAATGAGAGTTGATATTGAGCATACAGAAGGTTTAGAAGAACTTGTCACATCTTATAAAGGAAAAGAAGGATTAGATGCTGGAGAGGCTTTTGATGTGTCTTTTGAGAATATTCAAAACACTTTGAAATCTGGAACTTTGGTGCAAAGTCCTATAGAATATGGATTTATTAAAAAGAACAATCGTGGTAAAACAATAAACTTATCGTTTGCAATTAGAACAGGGAATGTAGAGCAACTTAAGAATAAAGGGCTAGCTGCTAGATACACTGCTAGAATGTTAAAAATGGGAACAAAAAATAAATCACGACAAGATATAGAAGATAAATTAAGTGCGATAAAATCATCTATTAATTTTGGAGGATCAAATGGTCTTGTAAATGCTAATATTAGTACAACTGAAGAACATTTAATGGAGGCACTTGGTTTAATGTCAGATATGTTGAAAAATCCATTATTTGATATAAATGAGCTAGAAAAACTTAAAACTCAAGATTTAGCTGGAATTGAGCAAAATAAATCCGACCCTCAATTTTTAGCAATTAGAGAAATGGGATTAATAAATCAAAAATATGAGAAGGGGCATCCACTTTATAATATGACGATAGATGAAGAAATTCAAGCCATTAATGAAGTTACACCAGAATCTCTTAAAGCATATTATAATAATTTTTACGGAATTTCAAATAGTGCTACATTAGTAAGTATTGGTAACATAGACGAAGCTTCTTTAAAAGATTATTTTGAAAATGAATTTAAGGACTTTAAATCTGATTTGGATTATACACCTATTAGAGATAAATATAAGAAGAATGAAGCTCAAAATGAGAAAATAATGACACCAGATAAAAAGAATGCTATCACTTTTGGAGTTTTACCAATGCAGTTAAGTAAGTCTGATGAAGATTATGCTGCACTTCAAATGGCTGGAGAAATTCTAGGAGGTGGATTCTTAAGTTCAAGAATTGCAAATCGATTAAGACAGCAAGACGGAGTTAGTTATGGAGCGGGAGCATATGTAAATGTTGATGATGATAAAAACGACAAAAACTCTTCGTCTATTATATATGCTATTTATGGTCCAGAAAATGCTGCTAAAGTACAACTTGGATTTAAAGAAGAAATAACTCGTTTTATTAAAGATGGTATTACAGAAGAAGAACTTAAGACAGCTGTAGATGGGTGGATTCAAGGACAAAGTGTGTCAAGAGCAAAGGACAACGAATTATCTAGAACCATTAATAACAATCTGTATTATGACAGAGATCTAAGTTTTCAAGAAGACATTGAAGCTAAAGTAAGTGGTCTAACTGTTTCAGATGTAAATAAGGTCATTAAAAAGTATTTCAAAACATTTGAAGAATGGACTGTAGTTAATGCTGGAGACTTTGAGAATTTTGATATTAAAAAGGATAATGAAAAAATAGATTAAGTATCGCATTACTATATAATAAATTGCCAATTAGTTTATTCTAATTGGCAATTTATTTTTGTATTAATCGAAATCCATTCGTTTATTTTTTTACAAGACTTTTACAGATATAATTCTTATATCCTTAACTGGTCTGTCTAGATTGTTGGTTTTAACTGCCGCAATGGAATCTATAATCTCTAACCCTTTTACAACCTCACCAAATACTGTATAGTTTTGATCGAGATGAGGAGTACCTCCAATAGATTTATAAACTATGCGATGCGATTTTGGAATTGTATATTTTTTATAATTGGAATAGGTTTGTGCAATACTTTTTATACTGTCGTTGTACAAGTTATAAGTTTCCCAGTTATCTTGCTGTATTGCATTATCTAAAGCATCTGCGATGTTTTTATAGGTAGAATCTTTTTTTACATAATATTCTGCCAACCAACTATTAATTCTAGTTTGATTTACTTTTAACAAACTATCATTCTGAACTTTTCCTTGCACAATATAAAATTGAGTACTGCTTGAAGCACGTTCGGGATTATTGTCTCGGGCTGAGGCTAAGACACCTTTTTTATGAAATAAATCGGGATGAAATTCGGCATCTACAGTATAGTCTAAACCACCATTTCCAAGTGTATCGCCTGGCTTTGCATATTTACTATCTGTATCTCCACCCTGAATCATGAAAGAATTAATTACTCTATGAAACAATACACTGTCTAATGTTTTATTCTTGGCAAGATTTATAAAGTTGTCGCGGTGTTTTGGAGTTTCATTGTAGAGTTCAATATGCATAGTGCCAAAATCTGTAACCATTTCAATTTTGGTTCTTTGTTCATCATTTTGCTCTTTTTGTGTTGATGGTGCCTCTTTACATGTAAAAAGTATTAATAATAAGAGAAATGACAGGAATTGAATATTAGGTTTCATCTGTTGTATATTTTGATTTATATTTTCGAATTAATGTAATTAACGAAACAATAGCCCAAACGCCTTCTAGAATTATAAAAGGTAAATAATTCATTAATATTGCCGCTAAACATGCTAAGCTAGCTCCACATAAATTTAGTAAGATAAAAGCTAAACTATTTTGATTAAGTTTCTCGAATACATTAAGGATATATGCTAAAAGAATTAAAAAAACACCAACAAAACCAATCCAATCAATACTATTCATTTAGCAACTTTTTAATTAGTGAAATTTGACCTAAATGATAATAACTATGTTCAATAATTGCATTTATGTTTCTATGATAAGTTCCGTATTCTTCTTTAACAAATTTATCTGTTAATTTATCATCAGACATTTGTTCTATAAGTTTTGTGAATTTCTCCCCATTTAAATATAATTCTTCACGGAGATTATCCCAATCCTTACTGGATTTTGGTTCTGGAAAGTCAAAACTAAACTTGTCTTTTATCTCTAATTTACCACCTTCAAAGACATTTAATATTCCAGCAACATAATAATTAATATGAAAAGTTAAAGCATAAATTGTGTTTAATGAACTAATTCTTTGAATGGACTGCTCAAATGAAACGTTAGATAATTGGCTGTTGCAATTTGTATTTGCAATCCATTTTCCATTTAAAATAACTTCTCTAAATCGGTTTGCTAATTGTAAGGCACTTTCCATTTTTTAAAAGTAATTCTAGTTGTAAAATAATTAATCCTCTATCTCTTTATTTTCAAGTAATGAGATCATTTTATGTGCATAACGTTTCCCAAGTTCTCTATAACCTTCAGAGTTAAAATGTACATTATCTTCGTGAGCATTACAACCACTTGAAGAAATAATATGAGCTTTTGGAATTACGTCTGGTAAGCTGGCAATTATAAGGTTCATATCAGCGCATTTACCATTTTGGTCTGCATGTACTACTTCTCCAGCTAAAAGTGGAATAGAATTAGGATTTAGAGAAAGATCATTCATTATATTATCATAAATAGTTTTTACATACGATGGCCAATTTGTATTGCCAGTGTTAGTCTCTCCTTGATGTAAAAGTATGCCTTTAATAACACCTTTTTGTTGAGCAATTTTTGCAAGTTCGATGAGTTGCTTATATGGATTCCCTTCATAATCTTCTATTTTCTTAGTATACCAATCATCTGTATAAGTTGAATCAAAATCTTGATACAAATCTTTATCAAATAATCTAATATCACAACCACCAATTGCTATATTAATAACACCAACTTTAACACTATCAGGAAGCTTAGCAACCATTGTTCTACCAAAATAATCAGCAGGAGAAAGACCTGAATAACATTGCACTAATGGCGGTACTGCTGGATACCATTTGCCTTTTATTCGGTTAAGGTTTGAGCAATCGATAGCCTGCAACACCTGGAATCTAGTATTAACAGTTTTATCTTGTTCTTCAATTTCACCTTGTCCTTCCATGTTAGATTGCCCGAAACATAAGTAAATATAAAAATTTGGATCTTGAGAAAACATATTTGTAGTTAGTATTAAGGAAATAAATACTAAAGAAAATCTTATACTCATTTTTTTAATTTTTTATTAAACAATATTACGATTCATGTCAATTACTGCTAGTTTTTCGACATTTCTTCCATTCTATTATATTTATTAGAAAAAGGCTTAATGAAATGATTCCTAAAATCATTAGCGGAGTATGTCCTATAGATAAAATAATAGCTATTAAAGAAATTAAGAGTATTAAAAGTCTAGGTAACAAAATTGTTTTAGTTATTCTCCAAACCGAAACAATACTAAAGCCAATAAAAAGCATATATCCTAAGCCCAAAGCCAATGCAACTGGCATTTTTAAAAGATCATAAGGATGATGAAGAATTTTTTCAAATCCAACGGCTATTCCTACAATTCCGCATATTATTAAAAAATGCATAAAGCTATATACATCTCGGCCGATTTTTGCCTGGTCAGAACCTTTTCTTTCTGAAAATTTCTCTTCTAAATATTCACTTATCCAAGCGAAGTAACTCCACCAAAGTAAACATGTTACTATTACAGTAAGACCACCAACAAATATTAAATCCTGTGTACGTTCTTGTCCACTTACTGCAGTGGCAGCAACTATTAAAGATTCTCCTAAAGCAATGATAATAATTAAACTATGGCGCTCTCCAAAATGTTTAGCTGATAAGTTCCATCCTTCAGATCTACCTCCAATATATCCAGCTAGCATATCTAATAGAACCGCACATAACCAAAATATAATACGAAGAGATGGATCTACCATAGCTCCAACCAAAACAGCAATTAATCCTGTTATGGATAATAGTGCAAATCCAATAACAGCTGCACGATGCGCATTTAAATTGGTAGTAACACGAATGTAAAGTATAAGACCTATAATTCTAATAACAACATAAGGTATTGCAAACCACATTACCTGTGAAGTGAATGCTAAATCAGTGGAAGATGCCATTACAAAAGCAACACCAGTTGCAATTAACACAATCATTCTAACCTCTACAATTCTTGTGTTTGCGGCATTAAGAGCCCAAGTAAACTGAGTCCATGCCCACCAAATAATCCAAAATATAAGTAGTGATTTGAGGACATTTACAGCATCAAGGTGATGAGCTGTTAAAGATGTTATTCTAGTAATTGCATATACAAAAACCAAATCGAAAAACAGCTCGACAAAATCGGCACTCTGGTTAGCAGGAGAGACTAAATTTTTACTAGGGAAAAACAATTTTCTCATATTTTTAAATTTTTTATTCCCACTCAGGAAATTGAGTAATATTTAGGTCTAGAGTAGCGATAGTTTGCATATCAGAATCATCAAGTTTAAAATCGAATATTGCTAGATTTTCAATCATATGTTCTTTTTGTGAAGATCTTGGTATTGCAACAACACCTCTTTGATAATGCCATCTTAAACATACTTGAGCTATACTTTTATTATACTTTTTACCAATTTCTGCAAGGGTTTGATTGCTAAATATATTATTTCGACCTGCGGCAAAAGGAGACCAAGCTTCCATTTGTACTTTAGAGTTCTTTAAAAAATCAAATGATTTATGCTGCTGAAAGAAAACATGCGTTTCTATTTGATTGATTGCAGGTTTAATTTTAGCATATTCCATCAAATCATTAAGTTGGTCAGGTTCAAAATTGCTTACTCCAATAGCTTTAATTTTACCCTTATTTAAAAGTTCTTCCATTGCCATCCAAGAACCTTTCACATCTCCTCTAGGTCTATGGATGAGGTATAAATCTAAATACTCCAATCCTAGTTTG
>Ga0102814_10001499_pt1 | contig 16462 bp, 15 predicted proteins | sample ColrivemetaGS741_FD_79112 | JGI IMG/M metagenome (GOLD analysis project Ga0102814, IMG submission 79112) | Estuarine microbial communities from the Columbia River estuary - Flood tide ETM metaG S.741 | ecosystem: Environmental > Aquatic > Marine > Intertidal zone > Estuary | place: USA... | reverse complement strand
GAAGAAAGTTTTTTATTATAAAAAGTTCCTTTGAAGCAGGAGATATTGAAGAATTGAGGTGGTTGCTAAAGGATTCTGGAGCAACTAAGCAAGAATTTGGTGATGAATATAAGAAACAGAAGCAATCTTGATTGTATTTTTAAACAAAAAAAGGTGTTGGAACTTAATCTAACACCTTTTTTATTTACTAGTAATTATTATTTCCTAATCTTCAACCTCTTTTTGACATTTACTGTCTTGTTGTTGATTGTTGTTGACTTGATGAGGGCGTTTTCGAACTCATTAAATTGGAATCGAGAATCATTACTCATCACTTTGATTAACTTATCAAGTTTAGTTGCAACAATTGAACTCTCTTGTGCTTTCATTGCCTTCTGAACATCATTCTTATCTCCTTGAGCATTAGAAACAACACTTTGCATTACAACACTTTGAGGAAGGTTTTTTGCATCTGTGAAAGTTGATACTAGAGTTTCATTTGAAATTCCACCTAGCTTCTGATTTAATTCTGTAGGTAAAATTCTTTCCCCAACATTAACCATAGCTAATTGACCATCAATACCAGAATGTATCTTAGTTCCATAAGAACTTGACACACTTTCTGTTCCAAAACTATCAGTTCCAGTTGCGAATTTTGGAAGAGAAGAGATAAATGAAGTTAACTGGCTTATTGAACCAATTGTGTTTATAAGTGCTTCTCCAGAGTTTTCTCCACCACTAAGGCCATTATTAAATGATTTAAGAGTTGCAATCAAAAGCTCTCTGTTTTGCTGTTTTTCCTGCTCTTTTTCTTTTTCAGCTTCCAATAATGCTTCCTCTTTACGTAATGCACTTAGGCTTGCTCCAGCTTCAGCATTCCCTGACTCAATTAAAGCCAATAGTGTTGCCTCACGTTTCTGAACTGCACTTAATTCCTTATCAATACCTTCAATTTCTTTTTTAGACCTCTCTTTTAAGTATCCATCAATAAAATCTAAGATTGAATCTAGGTTATCTTTTAAGTTTTCCTTTTGGTTTTTACCATCACCTTCCAATGATTTTGTTACTTTTTGAGAACCTTCAATTAACTCTTCATTCTTCTCACTTTCACCCTCTAATTCCAACTCAAGCAACTCTTTCTTGATTTCGAGTCGCCTCTTAGAGCCTTCCTCTGTCAATTCAAGCTCTTTTTTCAAAGATACAATCTTAGCATCTCTTCTTTCATCATCAGCTTTCTCTCCTATATTTGTTATTTCACCTTCAATTCTCTCAATCTCATCTCTAAGTTTCTCCTTTTGTTCGATTGTGAAATTCGAAACATCGGTTGCTAATAACTTCTCAAGCTCTGCATTTAGTCTCTTGGTATCTAGTATTTCTTTTTCAAGAATTAAGATTTCAGAAGCAAGAAGCTCTTGGTCACGTTGTTCTTCATTTATATCTTTTTCAATATCAACTTGCTCTTGCTTTATATTAAACTGTTCTAATAATATATCAGCAAGTGATGCGTTTATTCTTTCAGCTAATAATAGATTCTCAATCTGATCTGCAAATGCAACACTATCTTTTGAATTCAATAGGTCTTTTATATCACTTTCTTCCAATAAGAATTGATTCTTCTTTTTAGCTATTTCGGCAGCAGAAGCATTAGCTAATTTCAAGTTTTCCAATTCAGTAGCACGATTTTGCTTTTGAACCTCAACAATATTACTTATTTGTGCATCAAAATTCTTCTCATTAATCTCTTGAATTCTTTTCTGAGCATCTAACTTTGCTTCTAGAGATAAGTTTTCATTTGAAATGATTAATAAATTCTGTTGCAACAATGCTTCATTAAACTTCTCAAGATTGTCAAATCTCAGTTCAGCAGAATCTAAACGGAGAGTGTTAATTTCTCTGTTGTTTTCGATTTGGTTGTCCAATAACTCATTTTCAACATCTTGCAATTCAATTAAGTTTTCAGTTTGTTGATCTAATAATTCAGAAGAAACAAATTTTCTTAATTTTGCATTATTATTTATGTTATTTATTTCAGCATCACTAAACTTTTGGTTAATATTGTTCTCAATCAACTTTCTTCTAATGGTATCATTGGTCAATTTCAATTCATCTTTGGCTACTTTTATTGAGCTTTCACCAATTGATTGGTCTATTTTTCTAATAGATTCAGAAATAGCTAACCTTTCTGTTAAAGAAACACTTTCAGCATCTCTAAGAGCACTTAATCTTTCTCTAAGACCCCTTTCAACTGTTAAAGTTTTCTGTAGTTCACGACCTAATACTAACTTTTCTTTTTCATTAGCAATGAATTTAGCATTTTCTTCTCTTGCCTTTTTTATTGTTTCAAAAAAACCATTAGTAGCTCTTTCTAAGTCTTCTGCTGACTGACCATCAAGCTCTTTTATCTGTTTATCCAATTGGGCTACTTCTTCATTTGTTGCCTTTAAACTTCCAGAAACAGAATCGAAACTGATACCTATTCTTTTAAGAAAAGGACTGTCTGCAGCACTTAGTAAAGTAGCTTTGAATTCAAGTATGTCCTTTTTAGCACCTAAGAAAGCAGACTTAAAATCTTTGATTAAGAAATTTGCTAGAGCACCAACCCTATTTACTACAATTGAAATTACAGATTGAATGTCAGCTAGAACCACTTTAAATGTTTCAGCTCCCTCAGATGTCTGGCTCCACGAACTAATTAAAGAAGCAAGCACAGTTACAATTGCACCAATAATAGATTTTTTAAATGAATTATTCAAATCTTCATTTGCTTGTTCAGCATTTTCTGTAGCTTTTGTTAAATCATCTTTCGATTCAGCATTACTTTCTGTTTCTTTTGTGTTTTTCTTAGTAAGAAATGTAGCAACAGTCATAATAGTGTTGTAAATCTCCATCTCTTTACTTAAACTATCTTGAGATTCAAGAAAACTACGAATAGATTCTTCATATTTTCCAACATTAAATTTTGCCTTAGTCTGAGTATCAGAATTTTCTTCAATAATGTCAGTGTTTGTGTCAATTAAAGCATTTAATCTTTCAATATCAGCAGCCTGATCATCAATATTCAACCCATCAACAGCCAATCTCAACTGTTTATTGGCATCTTTTAACTGTTTTTTACTTTTGATTAAACCCTGTGCTATTTCAGTCTCAATTTTTAAAGACTTGTTGTACGCATCTTGACTCTTTTTTGTGTCCTTAATTTCTTTGTCAAGTTTTTTTATTTCATCTTTATTGTTGATTATTTCAACACTTAATGCTTTGTATTGCTCAACACCTTCAGCGGTTTCAAGATTAAGGCTATTTATTTGCTTTGTAAGAGCTTTATTTCTCTTAGTCAAAGAATCAACAGACTTTATAGTTTTCTCTTGAAGAGCGAGCTCCTGCTTAACATCATCAACAAGTTTCTTTTTTTCTTCTCTTTTTTTTATTTCAGTCTTTAGTAACTCTTTTTTTACAGTTCTTTCTTTTTCAGACAGAGATATTCCATTTTCAATTAACTTTTGTAGTTGTTTCTCTGTTTCCTCAAGGTTTTGTAGTTCTTTATTGAACTCATTATAACTTTTGGTTGAAGTGTCTAAGTTTAATTTCTTAATGTTTTCTTCAGACATCTTAGCCAATTCACCTAAGCTTTGTTTCAGCTTTTCGTTTTCTTCAATTAAAGACTGAGTTGCACCCAAACTTTTATTTAGGAAATCTTCATATTTCAAATCTGCCATAATTTATCTATTTATTGTTATTTTTATATTGGCTTTTTAATGTTTTTAAGTAATTATAAAATCTATAAGTAGAACATTCTTCTTCACTGATTTGGAAGTTGTAATTAAATTCCAGATGTGAGATATATTCTCCCAATGCTAGGTCATCAGAATTGTCATCCACCGAAGTTTCACTTTCTGCGTTTCTTTGTTTTGACATCTCCATGAACATTTTATTATTTGGTGTAGGTTTTTTTATATACTTAGACAAAGCCTTAGCATATTTGAATTTACTTTCCATTTCACTAATTGCAGTCTGAGACCTCTTGAATAGTAGGTAATAGCTGTCCATTAATAAAAAATAAGCATTTTCTATTTCTTTTTCTGTTGGGAAAAAAGAACCCTTCTCTTTTACGATAGAAATTAAGTCACCTTTTTGTATTTCCCAAAACATTTTTATAGGAGTGTTTCTTATATCATCATAAAAAACATTTTCTAATGGCTTGATAAAGGTTAGTTTTCTAATAATTTTATTTATAATACTCATATACCCAATGTTTTATATAGTTCAATGTTTAGTATTTCTGCTAGTCTAGAATTAAAGAACTGATTTATTTCTCTTAGCACATCTTCTGACATTGTTTTATAAACATCATCTTCATTATATTTATCAAATAAAGAAGAACCATTTTTTTCTGGGTCGCTAGTTATAATAAATCGATCAGCTGTTGCTTCCACATTCCAAGTGTCATAAAAAGAACCTGTGTCCCTTAGTGTAACTCTGTCTGTAGGCTGCCCTTTTCTCTTTTTGATATCAATAGTCGTTTCTGAGTATTCAGCACCGTCAACACCCTCGCTATACAACTCTTGTTGCAATGTATCCTTTACAAATTGAATTGTTTCTTCTTCACTTGCTATTTTTAGGAATATTTCATCTAGTTGTATCATATTAGGTTTGGTTTAGAGAAAAAAAAAGAGTTAAAGATAATCACCTTCAACTCTCTTTGTTATTATAATTACTATTAAACTTATATTAAAGTCAAAGCAATTACATTAGATTCAAATCCACTTAAATTAGTTTTGATAGTAATACTATCAGTTGTGTTTACATCTCCAGCAGTTAAAACGAAATCAATTCCACCTGTTACAGCATTAGCAGTCGCAGAAACGATTGTAATAGGTGCAGTAAGTGTTACGTTATATGCCTCAAAGTTAGCAGCCTCAGCACCAAAAGCGATACCAGATTGGTTTGTAGAATTTCCTAATAAAGCAACTCCATTAACAGTTGTAGTTGTTGTAGAAACAAAGCTTGACAATTCAACAGAAACTAATCCGTTTAAATCCAATAACTCAGCATCATCTTCAGAAACTCTAAATTTAATATCAGCATCAGTGTTAGAACTTCCTAATGTGTATGTAATTTGATTTCTTCCAACAGAACCAAAGCTCTTAGGGATATACTTTACCTTTACAGAACCTCTTTGAATCAAGAATGGATCTAAATTATCTCCATTTGATTGACCAATGATATCTCCATACTCATCTACATAATATACTCCAACTAAAGGACAAGTTAATGACTTTAAGAAAGCAGTATAAGCAGGAGATTTAGAATAATCATTTACAAATTCTCCAGTGAAAACTCTTTTACCTGACTCAATGTTGAAATCAACACCTTCAATTGTCTCAACGACATCATCACCTCTCTCATCAACAATGTTGAAGATTTCATCAGTTGGATACCATTTCTTAGAAGCATCAGATTCATTTACTTTAGCTTCATAAAAAGCCTTGTCTAAAACATCTGTATTAGAAATTGAATTTTTAGCTCCCGTAGAATCATAATACGGTACAAAAATTAACTTTTTTACTCTTCCGAACCCAGAAGAACAAGCTGGTATCCCAGAGTTCAAGATACCATCATCGCATTTACATTTATCCATAATCTTATTTTACTTTTTTTTTATTTACTTAATTTATTTATCAACATTTACAATTTATTCTCTTAATTGGTATATTCATTATCAGTTCAACTCCACTTAAAAACCTATCAAATTGAAGTTTCTTATTGTTCGTTTTACCTATTTTATCTCTATTTATGGTCTTGTAACCAGTTTTTAATATGTATTCATCCTCAATTGCCTTGTTTTTTTTAAGCCCTTTGATGAAAAAGTCAACCAAGTTATTCATTGGGTTGATTGCGTTTTCGTAAAACTCTGGTGTAAGCCAATTTTCTTCGTCATAATCAACAACAAAAAAAAGCCTTGCGTTATTTACTATGTATTCAATAACATTATCCTGTGGCATCTTTCTGCTTTCAAACATTTCGTAGAAATAAATGATTGGCATATCTATACAGTCTTGACTAATAACTATATTTGAAGATTCTACTGTTCCATGGACAAATGTTGGCTTGTTAAGTGTAATGTCTGTCAATGAAGGGTCTATATAGGCTTGTTGAATACCTTGCACTACAATTGAACTGTTGTCTTCTGCTACACTAATAACTTTGTAGTCAAGTCCGTTTATTTTTACAACCAAACAAGGTCTTATCCATAATAAATTCTCACAAGCAGGTATAATCAACTTATTTTGGGTTGGGTTAATCCCAATAACAGAAGAAAACTTAACAATGTATACACCATTGTCAACAACTTCTTTTAATATGTTTATTATATTGTTCATATTTTGTTATTTGTTTAAACCCTTTCTTAATATATATATCCTACTTTTAAAACAATTCAAATAAAAATTTGATTTATTATAGACTTGCCAAAGTTCCTGGTGGATAGTTATCGTTAATATAAGAAGCAATATCGTTTAAGTACTCATCCTTAACTTCTTGTGTGTAAATTAAATCAATTGTTGTCAACACAATTTCTCTATAAGCTGTAACCCAATCTCCAGTTAAAATAGAGGCTTTTACTTCTCTAGTTTTTAAATGAACTGCAAATGCATCAGCAGAAGAAATAACTCCTGTCATTATTTTATAAACTTCTTCAGCCCTTTTGTTTTCGTAGTATTCAAAACCACCAACTTCTTTTTCTGAATATCCATTTCTAACTAGTAGTATAGAATATTTAGATTCAGAAAGCCCACTCACCAAAGATGAATAATAAGACTCTATTTCTGTTTTTTGCGACTCTGTTATATCACCAACTACTTCTACCTTTCCATCATATTTAATAATAGAGTTTATTTTATCTCCATATATTTTTTTTAAATGGTAGTTGAATTGTTCTTGATTTACACTTTCTACTATATCTATTTCAAATTTCATAATCCATTAATCTAATTTTTGAACAATTGTTGCTTTTGTATTCTCTACAAGTCTTAGGTCTGTTCTCATAAACTGAACAAAGATTTGTTTTTCTGTCTAAGAAGTTGCAATAACCGTCATCACCTCTTTTCATATAGGCATAATTGTCTTTAAACTGTTCTTCAAGTCTTTCTTCTAAAATCCCTATGAACTCAGGGCTTTCTTTAAAGAATTCATCAATCTCCTTGACGAACTCTTTCTTAACTTCTTTATTTAAATCTTCGTATTCTTTCTTGCTAATTGAAATAGCTAGTTTACAACAACCAGAATTCATGCATTTTAGACAATCTACTTCCATTAATTTGCGTTTACAGTATATCCAGTAACCATACGATTAGATAAGTCCATATTGGTCCCATCTGTATTTAACTGAGTATTTATAACATCACCAACCAACAAGCCCAATGCTTTGAATTTTTTTTGTAAGGTCTGATTACTATTTTTTTGCATTCGATCACTTAAAACTTGGTCAGTATATGTAAATGGAACTCCAGCTGTTAAAGCTACTGTTGTGCCATCTCTTAAAGTAATTGTTCTAGAAGAAATAGGTGTTATAGAAATAGCTATTTCTGCTTCTCTATTTCCATCTGCATTTATATTTATACTTGATGTTATTGTGTAATTCCCATCTCTATCAATAGTTACAGCCATACCTGGAACAGTTGTCAATACATTACTGTTGAAGTTTGCCAATGCGTTAGAGGCGTATGAATTAACTTCTGTATAACTTTGCCCAGCTGCAGCCAAAGGAATGTCACCAATGCCCTCTAAACTAGTTCCTCCAACTGTTTTTAATGGCCTCTTAGATTGAATTGTTAAAGTTGTTTCATCTCCTGTGTTTGTTCCACTCTGATTTGAAAGGTTTGTCTTCTCTGTGTCAGTAAAAGCGTTTGTGTCAGCATTACTTTCATAAGCAATTTTAATTTCTGAATCAGTTTGATCAGCAGTAGCTCCATCTTCAACATTAAGTATAGCTCTTGCTTCACTAGCAGTCAAATCCTCTGGACTACCTGTTCCAGCTGTACTTCTACCTTTAAAAGTTTGAGTTGGTACAGTAGTAAGTTTAGTGTTTGTGATAGCTCCTGGATTAACTATCCAATCTTGACTACTATTCGATACTGTAAGGTCTACTTTGTCACCATCTGTCAATCCAATTTGCAACAAACTCTTAACAAAAGAACCATTAGCCGCAATACTAAGATTGTGAGCAGGAGTTCCTATAGGAATGTTTGAAGTTCTAACATCTTCAACACCATTGCCAGCTGTATTATTACCTTTAAATCCATAAGATGCAATTTGACTAAGCTTATCGTTAGCTACAGCAAAGTCAGCTAAATTTACAGTATTTATAGCTTCTTCTCCAATGTTTAAAGATGTGATAGACCTGTTTTCGTAATCACCTAAAGCTGTTTTATCTTTAGATGCCAATAGACCTAAATTATCTACTTTAGATTTGTCAGTATTAGTATATGCGTTAGTGTCAGCGTTAGACTCGTATTTTGTCTTTATAGAAGCTGGTGTTTCAGCTGTTGATTCACCTTGTTGAAGTACCCACTTAACGTCATCGTTGTCCCAAATGTATTTCTCTACATCAGAACCTACTCCTGCGTCTACATAGGCATAAGATCCAATTGGTGCTGTTGGGTAAGCTGTGTCTAAAGCTGTTTTAGAAACGAATTCACCTACAAACTTTGAACTTTCAAGACTTCCTAATTTTGTTTTTTCAGAATCAGTAAAAGCATTTGTGTCAGCATTTGCTTCATATTTAGTTTTTACAGAAGTATTTGTTTCATCTCCTGTATTTGTTCCAGATTGATTTCCAAGCAATAACTCTTCAGCATCTGTTATATATTTTTTATCTGCTACTTCTGTTACTTGACCTGTGTTGTAGTCACCATTTTCGGCAACAACATCTCCAGTTCTAGTGAAAACAGAACCGACAGCATTGCCAGTGTCCTGTTCTTCTGATATCTTTATTGTTACTCCCATTTTTATTTCTCTGTTAGAATTGTTTTTAATTTACCAACTGTAAGTGTTCCTAAGTCAACTTTAAGTCTTAGATACCTACCAGAAAAGTAGTGGTCTTCAAATGTAACTGAATCATTTTGTGGAATTATAATCCCTGAAGCATTCATTAAATCGTCCCACATTTGATTATCTGACGATTGTTGAATTGTTACTGTGCAATCACCATCTGAATCAAACAAACCTAGTTGTATCTGAAATGTTTTACTGTGATCTACTTCTACAGAATCAGTTTGAACGTTTGCTGTTATTGAAAATGTGCCATCAATATTAACACCACCTTCTTCAAAGTAGTATTGGACGACAGTTCTTGAATTTGAAGTATAAAATACTGACATGTTTATCTTTTTTTTCTTTTATAAATAGCTGGTAAAGTCTTTATCTATACCGTTGTATGTTTCGTATTGGACCACATCTTTATTTTCAACTACATAATATTGAATTACTCTATAGCTTTCAACTGCTATGTTATAAAAATTATAAAGACCAAAAGCAGAATTTTCAACATTATCACTAACCTTTCCACTTACTTTCGCAACATTAACAAGAGTTCTTTTGTTGTAAAAGTCTCTCATGTAATAAAAGAAAACAAATCCCTTTAGCATGTCTATTAATCCATTGTTTTTCATTATTCCGTTGTAGCATCCGAAAGAATTACTTTTAACGTCTTGGCAAATGCTGTCAAACAAAAGTTGATACTCAAGTGTATCCATATTTTTGTTTCCTACATTATAGTCGTTTAAAAAAATTTGTCCCAATTCACAACCTAAAAGTTCTTTTATGATCTGTGGTTCAAATCTTGCAATATAGTTTTCCAAGTCATCATTACACAACCCTTTGCTTTGTGGTATTTTATATAGACCACTATTGAAGTCTTCAGAAGTTATAATCATAGTTTGGTTATTTTATTTAGCAACTTGAACAATTTTTTATTTTTCTTTTTTACTAGAAGAAGGTCCAGTTCTTTTTACAGAATCCAATTTATCTTCTTTTGTTACTGTTGGTTTTTTTACTGTTGGTTTTTTTGCTTTTGAAACCTTTTCTTCTTTTTTAATTTCTTTTTCTTCTTCAACAAACAATTCAACAAAACCATCTTTCAATAATTTTTCTCCATATTTATTGTCAACAGAAACAATTTTTCCAACCTTAATGCCAACAGGGTGATTTTTTATAAATTTAAGTTTCATATTTTCTTTTTTTTTATTTTTAGAAGAAACAGAGATCTATCAAACCTCTGTTTCTTTAAATGTTGTATATAAACTAAGCTTTAATTAAACTTTAATTAAACTTTGTTCAATGCTATTTTAGCAGCAGATACATCACCAACTTTTAAGAATGCATTTTTGTTTGCGTTTTTAACAACTAAACATGCTCTTAATGTTGCGATGATTACACTGATTTGAGAAGTAAATAACTCTCCATGAGAATTAGTTAAATCCAATTCAAGGTCTCTTAAAACATACATTGTAGCTTTAGAGAAATCACCTACGTATAATGTGTTTTCAGTAATTAACTGAGAAGCAATTACAGGAATACCTTTGATAAAGATTCCTCCAGTTGCAGACATTTGAGGTGGAATTAAATAATTACCATTAGCATCTTTTTCACCAGATAAAATAGCAATATCATTTGGGTGCATTAAAATAGCATTTACGCTATATGCATTGTTTTGTCCAGAGTTTTCTACTTGGTTGATAGAAGCTGTGATAACATCATATGTATTAGCCATATAAAATTGATTAGCTAAAGACTCAATTGGAGAACCAGCCCCTACAGAGAATGTTTGAGCGAAAGAATCAATTCCACCAAATTGCAATAATGTACCATCACCTTTTAGTAATTGTTGATCCAATTTCAACATCATATTTGTTTGTAAGAAAACGTCAATTTCAGATTGAATGAAATCATAATCCTCTAAAACATCTTTACATACGTGAAGACTATCACCAATTTTCTTAACATCAGTTTTGTTTTCAATCCAAGTAATATCAGATTCTGGAACTGGAGTACAAGATGCAACATTGTCAGCGTTTCTAGCTACTGTATCTTCATCGATATATGTAATTGAACCACCTGCGTTAGAACCTAAATTTACTTTTCTAAATAAAGAAGATAAAAAAGTTTTTCTTGTTGGGATTCTTCCAACATCAGGCTCACCAAAAGATAAAGTAGAACCAGCAACTGATGCTCCTGTTACAGCTTTAACTTCTAATTTTAATTTAGAACTACCTTTTGTTCTATAATCCTTAACGAATGTATCTACATTCTCTTTTCTTTTGATAATAGTATCAGCAACAGTTACAGTTGAACCTTTAGTTTTTAAACTAGTTAATTCTTTTCCTTGAACTTCTAAAACACCTTTAAGTCCTTCAAGTTCTTTGCTTGACTTTAACATTGCTTCTGAAACCAATTTGTCATTTTCTTTTTTGATTTGCTCATTTGCTAATTTTAACTCAACAAGCTCATCTTCTGTCATTGCTTTTAATACAGCTTGACTCTTTACGATATAATCTTTTAATTCAAACATTTTTTTTGTTTCTTTTTTTTTATTTAATTAAAACCTCTTTATTTATTTATCTCGGTTTTTTTTAAAATAAGTGAAAATTTCTTTTTAATGAATCTTTTTCTTCTTCTGATGCCTCTGACTTGGTTTCAATTTGAGTGTCATCAAACGACTCACGTTGAATAAGTGATACATAAGAGTCTTTTAATTGTTGTAATTCAATTGCAAAAAGCTCATTGTATTTAGTTGATATATTCTTGTCTTGAACGGCCTTAATGAATGTTTCCATTCTAATATTAATTTTGTCCAACACGTTTGTTAAATCCTTTTGTGTTTTTATTTCTGTTAAATTTGGTGTGTTTTCATTTGCCCCAAAAACAACAGCACTTCCTTCCCATAATTTTACTTCTGAAAGTTGGTCATAAACAACACCTTCTGGTGAAGTTTTTCTTAAAATCTTATCAAGCATATAATTAAAACCAACTGAATGTTCTCCAATTATTTTACTTTTATACATCTCTAAGAAATCTTTACCTTCTTGATGTGTTCCCATTTCAGACTTAAATCTCAATCCGTAATCATCTTCAATCAATTCAATTATCTTTCCAATCGGTCTAGTAACATCATGGTATGCTAAATGAGCAATCTTTCTGTTTGAAACAGAACCAGGTCCATGCTCCATAATAGACTTAGCAAAAGCTCCCTTGGTGAAAACTTCACCATCACTATCAATGTTATTAAATGCAGCGAAATATCCCTCTACAATCATATTGTCTTTTGATATAGAAATACTATCATCAGACATTGATTTGTATTTTATTATATTGCTGTCTTTTTTTGTGTTATCTTTTTTATCACTCATCTTCACTGTTGTTTTCTTCATTGTTATTTATTTCAGTGGCTTCTGTAGTCTGAACAATTAAACTACTTGTAACTTTTTCTGCAAAAGTTTCATCAAGACCTAATGTGTAAACAAGAATGTCTTTTCCAGTTTCAGCAGATATACTTCCAGATGTTATCTCTTTTAATATGTTCAACAAAGATTCACTTTTTATTTTGTTTTTCTCTGCCTCTTGTTTTTTATCCTTCTGTAAAACGTCAATTTTGTCCACGTTTAAGCTTAGTAGGTAATTTTTAGAAAGAGATTGATTTATATCATCAATTAAATAAACATTCATCGATTCAATTATCTTATTTATCAATGGAATTAAAAGATCTGTATACAAACTAGCTTTCGCCTCTTTTAAGTTGTTAAATGTCTTATTTGCTGGATCGTTGAATAATTGTGAACTAACTCCATATAAATTACAAAACTTTCTAAGTTTACTGATATCAATTGTTGAAAGGTCAAGTTCTTTTGGTGTCTTTCCAATCTCTGTGTATTCAATACTCCCATTTAATGTAAGTATTTTATTAAAATTGTTTGAACCACCAGACCTTTTCTTAAAGTTATTGTCAACTGTTTCTCTTTCTTCTGATGTTAATGGATATGTTTCGTTTTTTGATGTTATAATCCCACTAGCACCATTATTTTCAATTGAAGAACATTCTGCGTTATGAATAGTGTTTGAGGTCTCTAAGGCCAATCTACCACTCTGCAATGGAGAAACTCCTTTAAGTGATGTGTAAGAAGGGTCAAACATTACAATTTCAATAATCTCACTTGGATTGTACTCAACCCTTTTTGCATTGTAACTGAAATAATAACCTCTAATTGGGTCTATGAAATCATCTTCTGTGTTTTTGAATGGTGTGACATATTGAGTCGGAAGAATAAACATACTTGAAGGTATATTAAATCCAACAGACATATTCTTTAACTGATAAACAGAACCTGTCAATAAGTAATTTGTAATCAACTCATAGAAATAATCATTCTTTGTCTGATGATCATTTGGTTTCATTAATAACTTGTATAGTTTATCTGTTTTTTCAACAACTTCAATTGTCCCATCAGATTTTTCTTCTTGTAAAACCAAATCTAACGTAGAACCAATTTTTGCTATGTAGCTAATGATAGAAAAAATATCTTCATTGCTTAAATAACCATCTTTAATGGCAGCCTCTTCACTTATCTTATCAAAGTTGTAAGGGCTGTATTTCCCAAGCCATTCATAATTGCTTTTAACAGAAGAAACAGGAGTACCAAATGTTGAATTGGACTTAGTTCCACTGGTAGAAGTAAATGTTTGTTTGAATTGACTAAATAAATTTCTGAATCCCATATAATATATATATCTTACTTTTTTTATAATTCAAGGAATGGTTTTATATTTTTGTAATCATTCCTTATTTTATTAATCTCCTCAGTTGTTAATTCTGTTTTTTCCAACCACTCATAACAGATAAAACCTACAATTTGACTTTTACTATAAACAGGTGTGTATAAAACAGATTTAATGTCATGCATTTCAAGTATTGTTTTTAATTGAGATTTCTCCTGAACATCAACGTCTGCAACATATATGAAATCTGAATTGATTATTTCTAAAATTGCTGAATAAAATGGCTGCAAAGAAAAAGATTTGTTGTCTAATAGCATTCTTGAAACCACCTTGTCTCCACAACTTTCAAACAAACGTGTTGTTTTAAGTAAATGTATTCTGTTGAAAGTCACAGTTCCATTATGAAAAAGACTTATTGAAACATAGTCAGCGTTGCAGGCTCTTCTTGAAATAGATAATTCTCTATTTATTTGATTTGACTGCTTAATGGTGCTTTGAATAATGTCACCTTCTTCTTCTTCTTCTTTTGTTTTTGGCTTAATGAAAAACAAAACAAAAGCTATAGCCAACAACAAGAACTCAAAACTATATAGATAGCCCTTATTTCCTTGTCCCAATTCACTTGAGTAATTTGCAACAACATCTTTCAATGAGAAAGTTGTGTCTTTTTCTTTTTCAATCTCTTTTTTTGCTGTTGAAGTCTTATTTGCGTTAGCATCTGTGCTTGTTTCAGCTATCTCTGTTGAATTGATTGTGATAAACAACACCAAACATAATGTAGCGAGTAAAGACCTCTTACCAAGCCTTTTTGACACACTATTTAAGACATTCTTTATGTTTGATGTGCTTTCTGTATTTAAGCCTAGTCTACTTGCTAGGAATTTTGATATTAATATTAATAATGAATCCATAAAGTCTCTTTATCTATATATATCCAACACTCTTCTTATAAATCAGTTTTATTTAATTTCTAAACTAATTTATTTGTTGGTCTGTTTAATTAAATCTGTACTGTAACTTGAACCTTATCAATTACAACCCTTACCTTACTACCCTCCCTTCATTATCTTCCCAAGGAATACACTATATAACTAAACCAAATAAAGAACTAAAAACAACCATAGGGAACAGGAAAGAAAGAAATTAGAAAAAGAAATAGACCAATGCTAAAAAACAAACGGATACATTTTCCCCAAGACTTTCTAAGCTCAATTCAATACCTTATCCTAATATTTATTGTGAATGTTTTTTCCAAAAAGACGAACACCATAATACCTAATGTAGTTGTCAATTTTATTATCCCACAACTCATTAGCCATACTCAACATTAACTTGTCTGCCCACAACCTATTGGCTTTGTCCCCCATCTCTTCACGCATTATATTGTGAACATAAATGTAGTCGTGTAGTATGTATGCCTTCAAACTTGGTGGGTGTGAACTAAATATTCCTTGAAGGAACATTGGAATAGATGCCAAATCCATTTTAAAGCCCTTGGGGACAATAACTTTCACTCCATCTATGTTATACTCAATATCTTTTAAAGTCATCCATATGTAAGAGTTTATGCCAAAGAAGAACCTGATCCTTTCAATCAAGTTCCTTGGCTCTCTCTTTCCATATAATTTCAAATCTACATCAATTAAAACTATATTTTCTTTCATAATTATCTTAAACTGTTGGGATAGGAATTCCCTCTATTGTTATTTTTCCTATCCAATTAGGATTCTGTTAAAACGCCTCCAATTGTGAATCCTTCTGTATTTGTTATTTTTAAACTCATATTTTTTTATTTATATATATATTATTTTCTATAAAGGTGGTATTTGTGCATCTGTTGTTATTTGATCGCCTAAAACTTCAAATCTTGCCACGTTTGAAGTTGTAAAAGCTTTATTGTATAATGTTGTTCCAATAAGTTGAAATTTGCCCAAATCAGCACCTGGATAACCTTGTTCAACAAATATATTTTTGTTTACTACGTCTCTTGTGTAAAAGCTACATCTTTTAAATGTTGTCCTTGTTGTTGATGTTCTTACTAAACTACTACTTATGTATACAACATCATTGGCTCCAATAATATCACATTCCTCAAAAAACAAATATTCACTACTTGAGCTTCCAATTTGCATGGCATAGTTATTAGTGCTTTCTATGTGACATTTTTTGAAAATTCCGTTTAAAACTTGTCCAGGCCCAAATAAAGTAGTACCATTTGAAATCAAAGTACAATTTGTAAATTTATTTATCTTAGTTGGATTAATGTTTGAAGATGGTTGGAAAGCTGTGTTATTACCCTTTATAAAACAAGTATTGAAATTTGCTACACCATTGTACGCTATTCCGTTTGTGCTTTCAATATAACAATTACTTATAAAAGGTCTTTGGTTTAAGTCTGCAACGTCTACAATTAAAGCATAAGCACTATTAACTATTCGACAAAATGATAAATTACAATTTTCTCCAATTCTTAAAAGTCCGTTTATAGTTCCATCAAAAACACTGATATTTTGTGAATTATTTTGGGCAACATCTAATTCTCCGTTTATCGTTCCACCTCCCAAGTAAATAACGCCATCCGTACAACCTCTGAGTTTTACATCTCCATTTATAATAGTCCCATCTAAACGAAGGATAAAATTTGATTTAGAATTTGGTGAAACAATTGTAAATGTTTCGGTAAATGTACCCCCTAAACTTTGAATAATAAAATTACTTG
>Ga0102814_10001486_pt1 | contig 16505 bp, 17 predicted proteins | sample ColrivemetaGS741_FD_79112 | JGI IMG/M metagenome (GOLD analysis project Ga0102814, IMG submission 79112) | Estuarine microbial communities from the Columbia River estuary - Flood tide ETM metaG S.741 | ecosystem: Environmental > Aquatic > Marine > Intertidal zone > Estuary | place: USA... | reverse complement strand
TCGTCGCCTTCTTCTTGCCACATTCTAACTTCTTTGCTAAAGTTTACGCCCGGACCAATGCCAAACTCTAGTCCTGTTTTATTATTTCTAATACCATTAAAAATAGTCAAACTAGGTATAAATAATCCTTGGTCTAAACCTGTAACCATTGGCACAAATTCGAATAAAGCTTGAACATTGCCTTCGTTTAAATATTGTTTTTCAAATTGGAATCCCATTTGGAAAAAGGCTGGAGTTTTATCATACCCGCCTGTACTTTTTGATCGTGATAATAAATCTGCACCATCACCTGTAAAAAAGGTATAGCCCATTCTTGGTCCGCTTAAATCTAGTGTAGATGCATCTGGATTGTTTGTAGAATTATCAAAGCTTTCTTTATCTGTTAAACTTTTTACCACAGCTGGGTCATTTTGCGTGCCCAACATATCATTTACAACAATGCCCATCATTGTTCCTAGTTCTTTTGGTATGAAAAGAAATTCTTTTACCGTTTCTTCTTGAATCTTCGTTTTAGCATCTGTAATTCTTAAGTTAAAGTACAATGTGTTTCCTAACTTATTTACAGACCCTGTTAAAACGTGATCCGCATTAAGAGCTTTTGCTGCTGATAGCAGACACCCTTGGCTTAAACACGTCATAGGTTCAACTGAAATTGCTTCTAACTTTTCTCTAATTTCATACTTGTCAATAATTTCATACTTGTTGTGTTTACTCATTTCAATTCTAAGAATGTCAATAAGTTCGTTCTTGTTAAGCGTAGCATCGTTTACATCAAAGCTTACAATGGCTAATCTTGGCACTTGGGCAAAACTTAAAAAGCTTGCGATAATTAATGCGAATGTTAAAATTGTTTTATTCATGGTTCTTTCTTTTTGGTACTACAAAGATGGTTCTAGATAACATCTGAAAATAATCTAAAAATACATTGAAAAAGATGCGTAATTACAATCTACGTTAATACGTAATTATAACCCATATCGCTTACTATTGAAATATTAATAAATAATTAAAAAACATAAACATTATGTAAAAACAATAATATTTTTAATTAAATTTGAAATATTATTAAAATTAGATAAAATGGAATCACAAATCAGGTTTTTAAAACAATGCAGCGACAAACTGGGTAATAAAAATTTCGCCAATGCACTAGCGGAACTCCTTGGTGTAAATAAAGATGCTGCTTATAGAAGAATGCGAGGCACAACCTCACTTACTTTTGATGAGATTAAAAAAATAAGCTTAACGTTTAGAGTTTCTGTTGATTCTACTATAAACTACCAAGGAAGCACGGTGCCGTTTCAATTTAATGCTATGTTTCAGGATAAATTTAAGATACTGGACTACCTGCGAAATATTGCTGGCCAGTTTAGTAACTTGCAAAACATTGAAAACGCCCATATGACGTTAACCCTAATGGATTTACCATATTTTAGACAGTTTGGTTTTCCAGCACTTAGCCGATTTAAACTTTTTTATTGGCAACGCTCTGTATTAAACTTAGAAAGCTACAGGCACAAAAAATTTGACTGGCAAGAACCTATGCCAGAGTACGAAGAAATAACAACACAGGTCTACCAACTATACCATGGTGTAGATTCAAGAGAAATTTGGGCTCCAGAAACTTTGGACAGCACCGTTAAACAAGTACAATATTTTGCTGATTCGGGCTTGTTTGTTTCCCAAGATTCAGCCAGGCAAATATGCGATGATTTAGACGAACTTTTTGTAAAGCTAGAACGTGAAGCCGAGTTAGGTAAAAAATACATACAAGTAGATGGGCAAACCATAACCAGTAAATTCGAAATGTACCAAAGTGATCTCTTTTTAAGTAATAATTGTATTCAGGCGAGAAGAAACGATCAAATTTTCACCTATGTAAGTTTTAACTCATTTAACTCGCTTATGTCTTTTAATCCTGATTTTGCGGAAGAATGTAATAGATGGGTAGAACAAATTAGACTAAAATCCATTTTGTTAAGTGAGGTTTCAGAAAAACTAAGGTACCAGTTTTTTCAAGGCCTACACGCCAAATTAGGTGGACTTAGAACTTACTTAGGTGTATAGTGAGATACAATGTAGCAGCTTTTAGTTTATTTTTTACATTGGTCGCTAACTGCCAAATCACTAAACAACAAGTTGGCTATTCCACTTGGAAATACCAAAATAGGGTTATTGCAGATTCTGCACTTACGTACATAATGACATTTGACACTAAAGGACAGATGCGAATGGAACATCGGTTCTTATTAGATTCTAATGGGAAGAAGCAAGACTCTATATATAGTAAAATTGACACTTTTGGTAGATACTATTTCTATAAAGACAATAACTCTAAGCAATACACCGAATTTGACAGTATGGGAGAAACGGTTCTATTACGACTACAATACACAAAATACCAGGGAACGAAGGAAGAAGAAGTTGCAAAATTACAAAGACAGTACATTAATAGCTACAACGAAAGGGGAAAACTTATAGCATCTGAACTGACTATCGCTGGCGATTACGAAGATGAGCAAACAATAGCTTATAAAAACATTGGTAATTGGCGAATAAAAAAAGAAGAATTTATTACCACCTATACTCGAACCAATCGTAATGGAAAAATAACCTATAACTATTGTCGAGCAAAATTACCTGGGCAAAAAAAGGGGAAATCTTGGTGCTATAAAAGAAGGTACAATTTAAATGGTGATGTAAAATATTTTCAGGATAAGGCTAATGGAAAAGCAACAAAAACCACCCGACACTTCTACAAAAAAGGAATAGAATACAAACGCGTAGAACAGTTTATTGAAAGCAATTTTCAGGTAACTACTTTTTTCAAGACCACCTACTACTAACCAATAGCTCGATTAATGTTTAACTCTTAATCCATTTTCTGTATACCCAAATAAGTAACACTGCTCCTACTACCGATGTTATAACTTGCGGTATAAAACCTTCGCCAGCTCTAAAACCTAAAAGCGAGAATACAAAGGAACCTATGCTCCCTCCAATTAATCCAAGTATAATATTGAGTATGGCTCCGTAACCTTCGCCTTTCATAAACTTGCCTGCCAACCAACCGGCAACACCCCCAATTATTATCGAAATTATAAAATTCATATCTATGGTCCTACATTGGCTAAAGCAAACGATATGCCAATAAATGCACCTATGTTGTACGCACTTCTAACCGGAACTGGCTCATAGATATCACTTAAATCATCGCCTAAATTAAATCCGTTGTCCAATTTATTTACCTGTCCAAGGGTTGCACCATAATTCAATACAAGTTTATTGTCAGAACCAAAAATTGTACTTGCTCCTAATAAAAAAGAGAAATTTCTACTATCATCACTTATTGGCACACCTACCCCGAAAGTACCACCCATAGTAACATTTTTGCCATTGTATGGATAAAAATTAAGAAAAGCGGCAATATTAGGCGTAAAGTTATTTCCATCTATTGCCGTAATAATTCCGTCTTTATTAATAAAACTAGAATTGTTTTTATGGTAGGGAAATGCCAGTCCTACACTTGAATTTATTTTTAAGTCTCCACCTACCGTTATGTCCACTTCTTTTGTTTTAACTTTTGTTAACGTAGTAACATCATCTATAGAGGCAGCCACGGGCTCTCCATCAGCATCAATAGGATTTTTGTAAAAATCTATGGTAATAGTAAGAGCATCACCTTCGGCCATATCGCTGGTGTTAAAATTAAATGGTGTGTTCATTATAGCTTGGTATTCGCTCTCCAAAAAATCTAGCTTTTGCAACAACAGTTCGCTATCAAAATTATCAGCAAATTCTAACGCTTGAGCTCCCCACGCATTTACTATTTCGTCGTATCCTTCCCCTTCAAAACCACCGCTTTGTCCACGTGTTGTAGCATAATTTTGGTACGCAGACTGAAAGTTATTTATGTAATTATTCAATTTTGCCACATCACTTCTTACCGCCGTATTTATTTGATTGGCTTTGGTTAAAAAATCTTGAGATTCTACATTTGGTTGTTTAAATAAAGACACCATTAAGTTTTGTGTAAATGCTTTTATAGAGTCGCTTGGTAAATATGGATTATACTTGAGCTTATGTACTTTTTGCATTATAAAATCAATCTGATTCGTCATTTCCTCTGCCTCGTACAATGTGTTGTATGTATTCTGTACTTTTTCCAAAGCACTAACTGCTGAAGGCTCTGCAAATAATCCTTTTCCACCTCTTGTACTTTCCATGCCGGTAAGACTATTTAAAAAATTAGACCCTCCGGTAGGCAAACCCAAAGGAGAAAGCATACTTAAAAAACTCATGTTCGGGGCATCTACAAACTCTGTAACATCATAACTGGCTACAGCAGTATAAACAAACGGATTGTAGTTTACTACCTCAACCTTAACATTGTAATTTCGTGTAACAACCGGACGACTAATTTGCTTCTTAGTCCCATCTTTTTTAACCTCAAAATACGAGAAATCATCATTTAAAAAATCATATTTAATGAGTAGTCTTTGTGCTGACGCACTTTCGTTAATAAGGCAAAATAATAAAAATAGCAGGGTAAATTTAAGTGGTTTCATATGGTAATTGTTTTAAAGTTTTATTCGGTTACAGCCAGTTTGGTAAATGCAAACGCTAGTCAAATATCTGTTTTTACGTTATTATTACAAAACCAAGTTTACTTAGCTTGCATCTTAAGAATAATTTATATGCATTTATCAATAAATATATTTTTAAGTTTCTTGGTATAAAACAGCTTTACTTATTTAGTAAATCCTTTATCGGCTGGGCATCCACACCTTCTAACACGCTAATATTATCGTAAATAATTTTATTCAATTTATTGTTTTTACTGCTTTCTGTAAGTTTTGCTACAATGTCAAAATCGCCTTGACCAAAGCATTTTTCCCATTGGCCTCTACTGCTTAAACAATAGGTAGCGGAGCGAGGTGGCAAATAGCTATACCCAGAAACAGGAACATCAAAGGCAGCTGTATCTGCTTCACCTACGGTATAATTTCGCACAGGCAAATAGAACTTACCGAAGGGTTCTTGCTTATGTATACCTCCGTTTTCATCCATCCAATTTGCTAGAATATCAATTTCCAAGTCTAAATTTATGGTTTCTTGTTTCTTTATAAATAAGGTCCAAGGCAAATACCACTTTTTATCATTTAGCTTAACTTTAGCATAGTTTACTACCAAACTATCACATTTTAAATAAAATTTACTTTGGGTGTAAATATCTATGTACTTCGTTTCATCCATTTTAAAGTATGCTTGCAAAGCAACCTCTCGTCCATCTTTTAACTCAATAGACCGTAAAATACTAAACCCATTAAATTTTATATTCTCTGGATCTAACATACCATTTCTAGAATTTTGGGCATAAAAAGTGTTATTATATAAGCTTACAACATACTGCTGGTAGTACTTTTCTGCACTTTTTTTTATAGCCGTTTTTATTCCATCAAAGGCAAAGTCTATACCCTTAAAAAGCAGCTCTGCAGACATAAGTGATCGAGTGGTATCAGTATTTAAAGCAGCAGTAGCTTGTAAATAGGTAAGGGGCTTATCGAAGCTTTGGGTAGTTATTTGCAGTTGCTCTTTGCTTGTTTTATTACTAAGCTTGCTCGGAACACAACCAAGCAGAAACAAAATAGGTATTACGAGTAATTTGTTCATATAGGTTAATACAAAGAAAAGGTAAAATGTAAATTTTTAGCCATAGAATATCCGATTATCTTTGCCTTAACGTGTATCACAACTTATGCTAAACATATCTTTAATTCAAATTCAGTACCTAATAGCACTTAATGAGCACCGCAATTTTATAAAAGCTGCTGATGCCAGTTTTGTAACCCAGCCAACGCTTAGCATGCAAATGAAAAAGCTTGAAGAAGAGTTAGGTGTAATAATATTTGACAGAAGCCATCAACCGATTGAACCTACCCCTATTGGAAAAAAAATAATAGAGCAAGCTAAAATAATTTTTGCAGAAACAGGCAGAATAGAAAATATACTTAAAGAATTTACTGGCGAAATTTCCGGTACATTAAAAATTGGAGTTTTGCCAACCATTGCAAATTCGCTTATTCCGCGACTAATTAGCGAGGTTTCTAAACGATACCCCGAGTTACGCCTTACCATTAAAGAAGATTTAACAGATAACATAATTTCCGATTTAGAAGCAAACAAACTAGATGTAGGAATTGTGGCTACCCCACTGCATAATAGTGGCTTAATTGAACGGCCTTTATACTTAGAAAAATTTAGAATCTACGCTAAATCTACTCACCCAAGCTACGCACACAATTCTTGGAATGCAGAAGACTTGCTTAATGACAAACTATGGCTTCTATCTGAAGGAAATTGTTTTAGAACGCAAACACTAAACTTATGTGCTCTGCCAGATGAGAAACTAAACCATATGGCATTAAACTATGAAAGCGGCAGCCTACAAACACTTAAAAAATTAGTAGATTTAGAAGGCGGTGCTACTATAATGCCAGAATGGGAAGCAGGGGAACTGGATGACGAGTCGCTTAACAACTTACGTGCCTTTAAAGATGATGGAGCCGCAAGAGAGGTAGGTTTAATTTATTCTAAGTTTTATGCGAAAGAGGCTATTTTAAATAAACTGGAAGAAATGATTAAAGCATCACTCCCTAAATATGTTTCAGAAAACAAGAATTTGCAAATTGTAGAATTTATATAAATGCGTTTTTTTGACAAGTATACCGGTTTTTTCAGGAGAATAAAACCACTTTACATTATTCATAATTTACTAAATTACAACTACTTAAAGCATAACAAATCGCTTTATTTAGCATATGGTATTAGTCGGCCTACTTGGGCGTCTATAAACTCTAACGATTTACCAATATCCCAAAAATCTGAATTTAAATCTAAAAATGAGAACTGGAATAAAAATGGATTTCTTAAGCTAGATGCTTTTTTTACACATGCCTTTATAGACAAGATAAACGCTGCGATAGATCAGGGCTTAAATGAGAAACAGGTAGATTTTAACTTCACAAATAAGAAAATACTTTTTGCCTACGAAAAGCTACCTATTTTAAAAGAAGTGATTAATAATCAAGAGATTATTACCCTTTTACAGGAATTAATAGGAGAAGAAATTACTCCGTTTCAAAGCATAAACTTTTTAATGGGCAGCGAGCAGCGTGCACATAGTGACAGCGTGCATATGGCTACTTATCCCGAAGGTGGCTTAATAGCCATTTGGGTGGCATTGGAAGATGTAGACGAAGAAAATGGTGGACTTTTTTATTACCCGGGTAGTCATAAAATGCCCTACGCTACGAATAAACGCATTGGCAATTCAACAGGCTGGCTTCTTAGTCCAAACCCAAATAAAAACTACGAGAATTACCTAGAACAAGAACTTAGAAACCTGAATTATCAAAAAGAGGTTTTTACAGCAAAAAAAGGTGATGTGCTCGTTTGGCATGCCAATTTAGTGCACGGAGGATTAGCTCATACAGATAAAACGAGGTCGAGAAAAAGCATGGTAGTGCATTACTTTGTAAAAAATCGTATTTGCTATCACGAGTTAAGCCAACGACCAGCAATTCTAAAGTCAATAAAATAGAACTATCTCTATTTTTAGCTTTGCTTAAACACTAAAAATAAAGCACATACAACGAAGCATTGCAGAAATAAATGGTTTTTTACGAAAAACACTATATTTGACATTATTACACATAACTATAAACCCATGCAATTTAATTCTAAATTCTTTTTAGGCCTAACATTAGGTTTGGCACTAGGCTTTGTAGCCTTTAATGTTGGCTCAGCAAATTCTACTAATTCAAAATCCTCTGCAATTGATGCAACAAACGACGCTACTAATGGCGACTTTATTACTGCTGAGCAGGCAAATCCGTTGGAGGAAAATTACAAAAATTACATCGATGGCTTAAACCAAAACGGGGCTAGCATTGGTGGTGTAGTTGGCGAAAGTAATCTTCGGGACATTACAAAAGCTATTGGTGGAAACGGACTTGTAAAATACAGATTTTACAAAACCGAAGAACCAGGAGAGGCTAAAATTGGCATTATTTTTTATGCTCCTAATGGCAAAATATTAAAAACAGGTGCTTCGGCATTTTGTCCAACGATATGTGACCCTGGATTTTAATTAAAGCTTACGTTCTACGTAATACATTTCTAGTATTCCTCGGTTCTTAGCCTCAATTGGGCCCCGAGGAGTACATTCGTATTCATCTTTTATCAAGGTATACGTATCTTCCGAAATATTTATTTTACCTGGCTCACTATTACTTTCTAAGCGTGCAGCAATATTTACAGAATCTCCCCAAATATCAAATGCATACTTTACTTGCCCAACTACCCCAGATACCACTTCTCCTGTGTGTATACCAAAGCGAAACTTAAATGATTCCCCAAATCGTTTTCGCATTTCCACTCCAGCTAGATTGGCCGCTTGTATCATTCTTAGCGATGCACCTACTGATAGCTTGGCACTATTCGTATTATCTTGTAAGCCCGCAACAAACATATAGGCATCTCCTATCGTTTTAATTTTTTCTAATCCATACTCGGTAACAATTGCATCAAATTCTCCAAAATAAAAATCGAGCATTTGCACCAAATCCTGAGGCTTAAGCTTACTTGCAATTGCGGTAAAACTTTTTACATCTGCAAATACAATTGACACACCATCATGATGTTTGGCAATAGCAGAACCTGTAGCTTTAAGTTCTTTGGCCGTGTCTAAGGGTAAAATATTAAGGAGTAATTTATCTGAAATTTTTCGCTGGTTTGCTACGCTTCTTAGTGAAAAGAAAATAGCAAAAATGGCAAGTAACGAGGTACCCAAAAGCACTAGTAAAATAAAGCGTTGCTTATTTCGTTGCTCAAGTTCTAAATTAAAAAGACTTTCCTTTTTATCAAATTCGTAGCCAGCATTCATCATAGCTATACGTGTTGTTTCTCCAGCACTATTTACCGAATCTTTGAGTGTTTGAAGCTCTTTTAAATGGTACGCAGCCGTTTTAAAATCACCAACAGCATACGCTGCATCTATGCTTATTTCTAAACTTGTTTTTAATGTAGTAGCCACTTCCACACTTTTAGCAATTTCGAGAGCTTTCGATGCATTAACTACAGCCTCATTTTTCATTCCTAGTTTTAATTGCAACAGTGCTAACCAATCTAGGGTATGCGACTCTCCTACACGTTCGTTATTTCGCTTAAAATATGCAAGAACCTCCATATATCCTGCAAAGCTTGAGGCACTTGGGTTTTCCATGTTTTCTATATTTAGAAGGTAGAGTTTAGATTCATTAATTCTAGCTGAATCTCCTCTGTCAATAGCATTTTTACGCACCAATTCCAGATAATACTTCGATTTTGAATAATTTTTTAGTTGAAAATGGCACAAGCCTATTAAGTACTCTAACAGTTTTATAGATCTTTCCGCACCTAACTGAGCGTAGTATTTTTTGGATTTATTAAAATATACCAATGCCTCGCTTGCATTGTCTAAATTATACATTACTAAACCTAAACCAAGATAAGCAGAAGCTACTCCTTGCGTATCGTTTACACTTTCTGAATTTCGCATACTAATGTAAAAATAATTTGTAGCCTGTGCATTATTCGCTACTGATAAATAACCCATACCAAGTGCATTACTAGACCTAATTACGCCTTTAATGTAGCGAGCCTTCTCCGATTTTTCATATGCTTCTTGGTGTAAACTAAGTGCATAAAACAAGGAGTCCTCCATTTGAACATAGTGAGCACCGAGTCGGTTAAGTTCATCTATCTCTCGCGTAATTTCAGATTGATCATCGGATTCTAGTATGTCAAAATCGGCATACGTCATTCCACTAATTAGGAGTAAAATAAAAGCAAAAAGCTTGTGCATTAGTTTTGAAGGTATTGCCACAAATAACGTATTTAAAATTTAATTTTTTATTTATCACAACAGGTCTAGCCAAAGGTATTGTGCCGAATTATTGCTAATTAGATTTCCATAAGTCCATCTAAACCACAGAGAACCATCTCTTTAATTAAGCTTATTGGAAGAGCGTCAGTTAACAGAACCTTTGCCTCGTCTAAACTTGGTCAATTGTTTTTCAAACTTTTTGTGGCAACTAGGCAGAATCATACAAACCAATATGTTTCTTGTTTGCTATAAACCTGACGTTCGAGTATTATTTAGGTTTCAGAACGCTAGTAAAGAGTAAGGTTCAACTAAAAATTATGAAGTAATAGCAGGCTATTTCAAATAATTTTTAGGAAGAAAATTACTATTTAGTAGCGGAACTTCGTAAAGCTTTTCCATAAAACCCAATATACTGCGTTGGCTTTCCTTGTATACAAGGTCCGCCGTGGCGGAGCCCGCTAAATCTTCGCAAAACCGCCTTGTCTAATCCATTTTATGAAAATCTAAAACTATAAAGAATAATCGAACTCAGGTTAGAAAATAGACCAGTGATTAGTCATAAATTTTACAAGCAAGCATTCCATAACAAATACTCTCATCTACTAAAGGAGCCGTATTAATTATGAGTTACCGCAAGTTCTGCAATACTTTTGTGCCGGCTTTGGGAAACTGACAATGTAATCATCAACTCCTTGCCTAGCTTTAATGTTACTGTACCTTTCTCAAGGTATAAAAAAGCATACCCTTTCTTGAATTTGCTTTAGTACCCTCTTTATCAAACTTCCATTTTGTATGAAACTCAATCGAATTATCCTTGGGTAAAAGTATAATAGCATTGTTTTTAGCTTCCCAAACGCCAGTACTTTTCACGTCTTTCCCTGTACACAGTTTTTCTGTGTAAGCAAACGTATTATCTTGATTAATAACCAATTCTATGGTATTTGCATCTGTGTAAGAAGCATATGTTCCAATAAAACTTGGGGTAGTTTTAGTAGTAAACCCAAAACAAAGTGGCAATGCCAAAAGAACAATAAACTTAGTTACTATTTGCTTTAATATCATAAATCAAAGATACATCAAAATGCATACCCACCAAATACCCCATGTTAATAGCTAACTTTGCAGCTTCTAATGCCGACACATTTTAGCGACTTAAACATAAACAAAGCACTTCTTAATGCCTTAGAAGACATAGGTTTTGACACACCTACACCTATACAAGAAGAATCATTCCCTAAACTGCTTTCGGGGAAAAACGTAGTGGGTATTGCCCAAACAGGTACGGGTAAAACGCTTGCTTATTTGTTGCCAATACTTACTGAACATAAGTTTTCTAAATCTGTAAAACCCCGTGCACTTATTGTAGTGCCTACACGGGAATTAGTTATACAAGTGGTAGAGCAGATAGAACTGCTAACCAAATATATGACTGTAAGGGTTTTGGGCGTTTATGGTGGAGTAAACATTAACACGCAAAAAATAGCTTTAGCACAAGGCGTAGATATTTTAGTAGCGACTCCAAGAAGGCTGTATGATTTAGCCGTAAACCGAGCTGTACAATTGCAAGAGGTTAAAAAACTCGTTATAGATGAGGTGGATGTAATGCTTGACCTCGGTTTCCTATTTCAGCTAACCAATTTATTTGAGCTATTGCCTGACAAGCGACAAAACACCATGTTTTCTGCAACAATGACAGAAGATGTTGCTAAGCTTATTGAAGATTTCTTTATTGAACCTGAAACGATTTCTATTGCATTAAGTGGCACACCGCTAGAAAATATAAGCCAACAGTGTTACGCTGCTCCTAACTTTTACACCAAGGTAAATTTACTTATACATTTATTAAAGGATAAAGAAACATTCAAAAAAGTGGTAGTGTTTATTGATACAAAAAAACACGCCGACATTCTTTTTGATGCCTTGGAACAAGATTTTTGGTCGGGTTTAGGCATTATACATTCCAATAAAAGTCAAAATAATAGAATAGCTGCCATTGAGCGGTTTAATGATAATGCTAGTCGAATTTTGATAGCAACTGATGTGATTGCTAGGGGCTTAGATTTAGATAGCATTTCGCATGTTATTAGTTTTGATGTTCCTGCTTTTCCAGAAAATTACATGCACCGAATAGGAAGGACAGGTAGAGCAACAAAGCAAGGTGCATCCATTCTGTTTTATACAGAAGACGAAGAGCAACGTAAAAATGCCATTGAGAGATTAATGAACTACGAGATACCGCAAATAGCTTTTCCTAAGGTAGTTCCGGTTTCTAAACAACTTACCATAGAAGAACAACCAGTAGTAATTGAAAAACATTTAATTGGGGTAAAACGAAAAAGTACTAATTCTGGTTTTCACGATAAAAAAGAGAAAAACAAGAAAACTGCCGCAGATAATGTGGGTGGCGGAGAAAAAATAAAAATGAAAAAAGCCAAAAAATACAAGGCGGCTAAAACACGAGGCGATAAGTTTGGAAATAAAAATAAAAAAAGAAAGTAGGCAAAGCTCAATTATTAGACTACCTTTGCATCTTTAATACGATAAAAATGAACAAAGGAACCGTAAAATTCTTCAACGACGAGAAAAGATTTGGATTTATTACACCAGAAGATGGTAGCAAAGATGTGTTTGTACACAAAAATGGTACTAAAAACCGAATTGTCGAAGGAGACCAAGTAGAGTATGAACTAGAAGATGGACCAAAAGGCCCTAGTGCAGTTAATGTATCTGTACTATAATCTGATATAAAGACACAATAACTTGTAACAAAAGGCTCTTATTTTTAAGAGCCTTTTTTATTTTACAGATATTTGCACTCGAATTGAGTATGTCAGAAAAACAACAGAACAATCCGCTACACGGTATAAAGCTTGCAGATATTCTTGAATTTTTAGTTGCCTTTTATGGCTGGGAAGAATTAGGAGAACGCATAAAGATTAATTGCTTTAACAGTAATCCAACCATAAACTCTAGTCTAAAATTTCTTAGGCAAACGCCTTGGGCTCGCGAAAAAGTAGAAAGACTCTATTTAAAGTCTATACCCAAATGGGAGAAATAACTTATATCACTTAATGAAACCGGCCATACTTAATCCCAATTTTAGGGCAAAGGCCACTCACATTTTCTGCATTAGCCGCTCTGTAATCCAACTTCGGCACCCAAACATAAGTAATTCCTAAATTTAATCTAAATCTTTCTGCCAGGTTTAGCTCTGTCATAATTCCAGGTTCGGCATAGAAAAAATAAGATTCACCGTACGGAAATAATAAGGCATTTTGCCCGCCTCCTTTTGGCTCCATATTTACATCGCCCACACCAATATCAATGGGTATAGTTACATGTATTTTTTTTGTGGGCGTAAACGTATACTCTAAATAAGCACTTGTAAAGGCAATGTTTAAAAACACGTCTTTGTCCACCTCCGCTGGTGGTTCAATTTTAGTAAGCGACCATTTAAAACTAACGCCAGTGGCATAATTGGTATTGAATGTAAGTCCTGCTCGCAATCCCATTAATCCTGAGCTAACCTCTGCTACATTGTTTAGTTGACCACTTAACTCAAACACGTGGCCAAAATCTGGAATATGGGTAAATGGATGCCACTTTTCTTGAGCAGATAAGCTTAAGCTAAATAGTAGTAATGTTAGTATAACAAAAATATTTTTCATTGCGTAGTTTGAATTACAAAAATAAACTGACCAAAACATTAATCTATCTGTACATCTTTAAGTTCTCTTATTTTTATACGAAATGCAGCGAACAGCAACGTCATGAATGGGCTTAAATAATTGAAAATGGCATAGATAAAATAATCTGCTACACTTACACCTAAAACCCCGCTTTGGTATGCCCCGCAAGTATTCCAAGGCACAAGAGCTGAGGTTACAGTGCCGCTATCTTCTAAGGTTCTACTTAAGTTTTCCGGAGCTAAACCTTTGGCTTTGTACGCTTTTTCGAACATTTTACCAGGAACTACTATAGCCAAGTATTGATCGCTTGCCGTAAGATTTAAGGCCAAGCAACTTGCCACTGTGCTGGCAAATAAGCCAAACGTGGTGTGTGCAAAATCGAGTAATGTTTTACTAATACGACTTAACGCTCCTATGGCTTCCATTACACCACCAAAAATCATAGCACACAGTATTAACCAAATGGTACCAAGCATACCGCTCATTCCTCCTGACGAGAATAAATCATTGAGTGAGGCATTTGTTGTGGAAACACTTGCACCCTCGGTAATGGCTTGCATCAGCACTTTATACTGGCTCATAAGAGTAACATTATCATTGCCTTGCAATTCCAACATAACATTAGGTTGGAAAAACAATGCGACAATCGCTCCCAAAATTGTTCCTGCGAATAGAGCTACTATAGGATTCGTTTTTTTAACAATCATTAGAATAACCACAATCGGAACTAAAAAAAGCCACGGTGAAATAACAAAAGAATTGCTAATAGATGCCAATATATCTTCTGTGCCAGCCACAGGCTGGGTGTCATAGGTTAAACTTAAAATAGTGAATACAATTAAGGTTATTGAGATAGAAGGAATGGTGGTAATTGCCATATATCTTATATGCCTAAACAGCGTAGTTCCCGCCATTGCCGCCGCTAGATTTGTAGTGTCAGACATTGGGCTCATTTTATCTCCAAAATAAGCTCCACTTACCACTGCACCGGCAATCATACCGGCAGGTAAACCCATTGCTTTTCCTATGGCGACTAAAGCAATACCAATGGTTGCAGAAGTAGTCCAAGAACTACCTGTGGCCACAGATACTATGGCGGCAATTACAACTGCCGTAGGTAAAAACACCACAGGGTTTATTAATTTTATCCCGTAAAAAATCATAGCGGGAATAATGCCGCTAATGAGCCAAGAAGCTACAAGTGCCCCTACAAAAAGCAGAATAATTATAGCGGTTGAAACCGATTTCAAATTATCGCCCACAAAGGCTAACATTTGATCTAATTTCACTTTATTGAAATGGCCAACTCCAGCGGCAACGGCAGCACCCAACAGTAAGATAAACTGATTACTCCCACTAATTGCATCATCGCCAAAAACAGAAACATTAAACGCCAACATAATTACCAAGGCAAAAATCGGAATTAATGCCTCCCAAATATTTAGTTCTTTGTTATTTACAATTTTGTGTGGTTCCATTTGTGTTCAAAGAAATGGATTTTTTTCGGGTTTGCTAATTGTGGGTTAAAACTGTGCTCTTTCAGCCCCTTAGTCAAAATCATAAAGCTTTGGATGTTCCAAATGCTTTATTTCCTTTGTAAAAACGAATAAGCCAAACCATGAAAAACGACAATATTTTCGAGTACTTAAAAAAATGCGTGGTTGATAATTACGTTAATTTTAGCGGCAGAGCCAGAAGAATGGAATTTTGGTCGTTTCAGTTAGTTGTTTTTCTAATTTCCATAGCTCTAAATAGTTTAAACGGACTAATACCTGTAGATTTAAGCCTATTGACTGGTGCATTTAGCATTGCCATGCTTTTACCTAGTTTAGCGGTTATATCTCGCCGTTTGCACGATGTAGGAAAAACGGGCTTAATGCTATTTGTGATTTTTATTCCGCTTGTTGGCATTATCTGGTTGCTGGTGCTTTTATTTACTGACAGCAACCCTAGCACCAACAAATGGGGCTACAACCCTAAAAACCCAAACATAGACGACGAAGTTGACTTTATAGGAACCGAGTAATTACATACTCTGAGTGTAGTAATTAAAGTCTTTTAAAACCAACTCTATAAACTCATTTGGGTTTCTGTCGTTTTTTATCTTCATAACCGTCTCTAACTTCGTCACTAACTTATCAATCAACTGCTTATCTCCTAATTTCTTGGCATTAGCGTATGTTTCTTTAATAATACGGGCATCGTTGTCTGACAAATTGATTACTTGAGCATAAACGGGCTTGTACTCCTCTCCTATTTCTTCTAAAATAGTAATGTTAATATTCTGTTGCTGCTTTGCTCTAATTACCGTAGTACCCGCCACCATATCGCCAAACCGTTGCCCCAGCTTACTTCTAGAAATTGTAATAATGGCAACAATACCTCCCGTATAAATCGTAAATACTTGAGCCAAAAAGCTTCCAAAAACAATTCCCATAAGTAAAAATGGATAGATATCGATAATTCTAAAAATCCAGCGGGTAAAGAAATCTACAAACGTGGGCTGAAAACCATCAATCTTCACCACTTTAATTTTTACTAAGTACTTACCAATGGTATAACCGCCGCTAATAATTTCAGAAATAAGCGTATAAAACATTATGGGCAAACTAATTATGCTAATCCATCCCCAATAAATCCTATCGGCATCGTCACTAAACATTTCGTCTAACTCTAAGTTAAACATAGACAATAGTTTTATCACCAAAAAAACATAAAGTAGAATTACCCCTAAATCTATGAAATAGGCAAAAATTCTTTTAGCAACTGTTTCGCTATTCAGATTTAAAATGGTGTTAAAACTTGTTTTTACATTTAGATTTGCCATTAACAATTTTCACTTCGCTTTGAGAGAGGTTTCTTTTATAAAACAAAATAAAGACAAATGG
>Ga0102814_10001485_pt1 | contig 16513 bp, 14 predicted proteins | sample ColrivemetaGS741_FD_79112 | JGI IMG/M metagenome (GOLD analysis project Ga0102814, IMG submission 79112) | Estuarine microbial communities from the Columbia River estuary - Flood tide ETM metaG S.741 | ecosystem: Environmental > Aquatic > Marine > Intertidal zone > Estuary | place: USA... | reverse complement strand
GTTGCACCTACAATTGTATTTCCTTCCAATAAAATTGTAGACCCTTCACAAATTACAGGTGTACTTGTTGTTGGCGAAGCAGTAGGTGCTGGATTAACTGTCACATTCATTGTTACAGGTGAACTAACACAACCATTATTTGTTACCGTTAATGAATAAGTCCCAGAATTTGCAGTTGTTGAAGAAGCTATACTTTCATCCTCATTTACTGAACTAAAACCGTTTGGCCCCGTCCATGCATAAGTTGCTCCTACAATTGTATTTCCTTCTAATAAAATTGTTGATCCTTCACAAATTACAGGTGTACTTGTTGTTGGTGATGCAGTAGGCACTGGATTAACTGTTACATTGACTGTAACAGGTAAACTAACGCAACCATTATTTGTTACTGTTAATGAATATGTTCCAGAATTTGCTATTGTTGATGACGCAATGCTTTCATCTTCATTTACAGAACTAAACCCATTCGGTCCTGACCATGCATACGTTGCACCTACAATTGTATTTCCTTCCAATAAAATTGTAGACCCTTCACAAATTACAGGTGTACTTGTTGTTGGTGAAGCTATCGGTGTTGGGTTTACTGTTACATTTACTGTTACAGGCGAACTAACACAACCGTTATTTGTAACTGTTAGTGAATATGTTCCAGAATTAGCCGGTGTTGAAGACGTTATACTTTCATCTTCATTTATTGAGCTAAAACCATTTGGTCCCGTCCATGCATATGTTGCTCCTACAATTGTATTTCCTTCCAATAAAATTGTACCACCTTCACAAATTACAGGCGTACTTGTTGTAGGTGATGCAACAGGAGTTGGATAAACAAGTACATCAACCGTTTGAGGAAGACTTACACATCCATTTTCTGTAATTGTTAATGAATATGTTCCAGAATTGGCTGGTGTTGATGAGTTAATACTTACATCTTCATTTACAGAGCTAAAACCATTTGGCCCTGACCATGAATAAGTAGCACCAGAAATTGTATTCCCATTTAACAAAATTGTTAACCCTTCACATATAGCCGGTGTACTCGTTGTTGGTGTTGCTACCGGTAATGGATTTACATTAATATCAACCGTTGCGGGCACACTAATACAGCCATTATTTGTAATAGTAAATGTATAAGTCCCAGAATTAACAACACCAGCTAAGGCTATACTTTCATCCTCATTCGTTGAACTAAATCCGTTTGGTCCAGACCATGAGTATGTTGCTCCAGCAATATTATTCCCTTCCAATAAAATAGTTGCTCCTTCACAAATATCAGCTGTAGTTGTTGTAGGTGATGCTATCGGAATAGTTGGATCAACCAAATTAATTGGTCCTGCATTTGTTCCTGCACAACCTCCAATATCAATAATAAAATCAGTATAAGAACCCGCATTTAAACCAGAAATAACCCAATTTCCAAATGCATCCGTTAGAATATTTACCGGTCCGACGATTACACCATCATCAGAATAAGTTAAATCATAATTGGTACTAGCTATAAGTCCTGTTATCGTAATTGAACCCTCAACACCATTACATGTAGTTGGATTGCTTCCAGACAACATAAAAGTTGGACCTGTAAGATCAGACAATGAAACTGGCCCTTGAACAAATGAACAATTAGCATCTGAGATCGTTATTGATGAATATGTCCCTGAAGCTAATCCTGTTATTACATAATCTCCAAATGCATCCGTTACAATCGCTAACGGACCAACAGGTACTCCATCGTCCAAATAAGATAAACTATAACCAGTTAAAGGTGTTAAGCCTGAAAGTGTAATATCCCCTGTTGAAGTTCCACAAATCGCAGGGTTATTAAATCCAGAAATAACAAAGTTAGGAAGTGCAACAACCTCAATATTTGAAGTGTTAGAATTCATACAAGTATTAACATCCGTATATGAATATTGTAATGTATGTACTCCTATCCCAGCAGTAGAAGGGTCAAAATTAAAGTCCAATCCATTTCCATTATCTGTAACTCCAGTCCCAGAATACACGCCACCTGTTGGAAGACCTCCTCCAAGAACTTGAACACCAGAATTTACACAAACATTACTTAGTGGTGCAAAAGTTACAACAGGTGTTTGACCAATTGTCAAACTAAATGGTGTATCTAAACCACAACTTGTAGCATCATAAATATATAAGGTATAAGGATAAGAAGGTAAATCAGCAAAATTTATAACATTAGAAGCTAACCATGGACCTCCATTTGGAGAAGTACCATTTGGACCAGAATAATACATTTCAAATCCAGTCATTAAAACACCTGTTATCGCTGGCAATGTAAATGATTCACAAGCAATTTGTGGCCCTGGATTGTTAAAGGTAGGGCAACAAATAAACCCTGCGTTATATTCAAAATCAGTGTCGGCATTACAACCATTATTTGGCCAAACCCCAACTTCTCCATCAGCTACTGTATTAATGCTAAGACCACAATCTGTTGTTCCATTAGAACAATTTGACGTAGGACCTGCAATTAATTCAAAACAAACTGTCCAAGTATAACCATTTCCTGCAGGATCACAATCTGCAGATGGAGCTCCTGGAGCTCCTCCATCACCGTATGTATTATCAGGATCACTTCCTTGGGCTGTCAATACAAAATACCAACCTGCCCCAGAATTCTGACCAACCAATGGATGCCCTGCATTGTATTGAACCGCTCCATCTGGCCACCAACTCCATACTCCAGCATTATTACCTGCTTGAGCGATTGGAGAAGTTACGTTAACAGGAGAACCATCCGGATTGAATGAAGAAGGATCCCAACAATCACCAAAAGTTGGAATTATCCCTTGCAACCAATTACATTGTTCTTTTAAATATTGATTAATCGTATAGCAAAAAGTTACAGATTCACCAGGAGAATAAGGCCCTCCAACAGGCGTTGAAGGATCCGATGAACCTGTTTCAATCATTTCATCATCAACATTACACAAACTGGCATCAGGAATAAAATCTGCACAAAAATCAAAATCACCTTCTAAACCATTTTCATCTGAAACTGCAATTAGGTATGTAGTTCCTGGAGTAACATTTGATGCGCCAGAAATAGCCCCACCTGAACCACCATCATAACAGTCAATTATTGTCCACGAACCTGAAGTACAACCAGCTGTTGTAAAAATACTATAGTATGGGTTTGTTAAGTCTGGACTTGTAATATCAATAGAAAGTTGAGCTGACCCTGCTGGTGCGGTTACTTGAAACCAAGAGGTTGCATCAGGAAAATCATAACAATTATTCCCAGTAAAATCAGGTCCTGGATTATTTCCTGTATTACATGACGATTGGCAAACTTGTGAATTATTATCTGCCCCATTTAAAACAGGTGCAGCACAATCATCACTAGTCACTGCACAGCCTGAAACACTTAAAGGATTGGTAACACAAACAGATAAGGTTCCAGAAGTTAAATTTCCATTACTTGAAACTACTATCCAGTATGTATTCCCAGGAGTTAATGATGCAACTGAGCCTGTTATTGAAGTGTAATTACCACTTTGATCGGTACAATTCATTAAAGTGAAAGCACCCGTACATGTATTATCACTAGACTCAATAACCAAAAATTCAGGTCTCCATCCAGAGATAGGATTTGACACAGTAATATCTGCATTATTGCCTTGAGCAACAAAAGAAAACCAAGTATCAATTGTACCTTCTTCACAACCGCCAGAAGTCAATGTACTAGTAGTACCTACTGAACTTGTCGCGCAAACTACTCCCGTTAAATCAGTAACTGGGGTTGCTGTTGCACATGTGTTTTGAGCGTTCAATCCAAAGGTTAACCCAAACAAGAAACCCAATAGTATATAATTCTTAAACTTAATCATCATCTTATTTTTTAATCTTGAATTAAATTCAATTTTGTATAACTACTACTTAAAACTCTTTGACGAGAAGGAATGTATAGAGAAATGTTCGAATTGAAGCTTAGTGTTACATCTTCAGATTCTCTTCTTTCATTCGAAATGAAATTCAAAAGCTCTTCAGTAATTAAAATACTTGATTCTTCGCCATGAATTAAAACCTGAAAAGTACCTTCAAGTTCAGCGAATTGTCCACTTAATGATTTTGATTTAAGCTGCTCAACTGTATATCCTTGGGAATTGTAGCTTCCTTTTTGAGCAATGAGAGAATTGGTTATAAATATTGATACCATCAATAAGATTAACCTACCGTAAATTTTCATAGTAGTATTCGTATAGTTTAAGTGAAATTAAACAATAAATATTTACTATTGACTGTTTTTTAACATTTAACGAATAATACTACGGTTTTCTGTATTATTTAGAGCTAACGATGAATATTTATTTCATACAATCGCACGGAGCGTCAAAAATCAAATTGACTTTTGGCATTCGTTCTAGCCATATTTCTTGAAATTCAGGGCTAAATCTAATGCCTGTAAAATCTATTTCTTGTAGATACTTTAGATTCATCAGCTCAATAGGCAACTGAGTAATTGGATTGTCAAGTAGGTCAATATATTTTAGATTAAATAGATAACCGATACAGCTTGGGATAATCTCAATGTTGTTTTTATTTAAAATCAATCGCTCTATTGTTTCAAGTTTGCATAAACCGATAGGAAACCCTTGAAATTCATTCTTGCCTAGATTGATCTCTTTCAGAAACAATAACGAATCAAGTCCAATTGGTAATTCTGATAATTTATTTTTACTTAAATCTAAAACTTTAAGATTCCGAAATTGCGCTAGATCAACTTTAAAAGAGGTTAATTTCATTTTAGAAAAGCTCAAACCAATAATGGAATCAGCATTATAACTAATCGGAAGTTCTTCCCAATGATATACCTTTATTTCTGATTCTTGAGAATACGAAATAAGACTATAAAGTAGAAAAATAACTCCTAATTTGCTTCTCATCTTTTTCTAATTGGTTGCGTAAATCTTCAACTGACTGGAATTTCTGTTCATCTCTGAATCTAGACAATAACTGTACCGTAAGTGTCTCACCATAAATATCTTGATTAAAATCGAAAATATGCACCTCTATTGTTCTTAAGAAAGTATCATCTACAGTTGGTCTAATCCCAATATTCAACATCCCTGTATATAACGTATCATTATAGTAAGTTCTAATCGCATAAACACCTGATTTAGGAATTAACTTTGTATCGTCATTGATGTCGATATTGGCTGTAGGGAAACCAATTGTTCTTCCTACAGCAGCGCCTTTAACAACTTTACCCTGTAAAATGTACTCCTCCCCAAGAAATTCATTGGCAATTTCAATGTTTCCAGTTTTAATTGCGTCCCTTATCTTCGTCGAGCTCACATTTACTTCATCAATTTCATGAGCACTTATCTCGATAACCTCAAAACCATAGGTATCTGAAACATCTTTTAAAAAATCGATTGACCCCTCCCTGTTTTTCCCGAATTGATGGTCATAACCAATGACCAATTTTTTCACCTTCAATTTATTAACTAAAAAGTCTCGAACAAATTCAGTGGCAGTCAATCTCGAAAATTCCTTTGTAAAAGGATGAACTATAACATTTTTCAGACCTACTCGTTGTAGTTTATTCAGTTTTTCATTTTGGGTTTGAATCAATCTTAAGCCATGAGAATCAGGATAAAGAACCATTCTAGGGTGAGGATAAAAAGTAAATAGAACAGACTCTCCTCCAATTTTATCGGCTTCTTCTTTTACACGTTGTAAAATTTTTTGATGACCAACATGGACGCCATCAAAAGTCCCAATAGTCAATACTGGATTAGGGATTTCTGTTAAAAACTCAAAATCATTAAAAACCTCCATTCGTTAAAAAATTGAACGCTAAGTTAGGAATTATTCATGGGTAAATGGAATTCCCTAGATAGTTCAATCTCGTCCCTTTCAAAGGACACAATATTTAACGTTAAAAAATATCGTTCATTTATTAATGTAAAGTATTTAGTTGCATCAATACCATAAAAAGGGTACTTTTGTAAAGATTTAGCAGTCTATTTATAATTAATCTAAATAGATAAAGGCTATCAAAGTAAACTTTATAATAATGATAAAAGTCACAGAATCAGCTAAAAAGCAAGCTTTACGCCTCATGGAAGATGATGGGAAAGCAGGTTATTTTATACGTGTTGGTGTTCAAGGAGGAGGCTGTTCAGGATTAATGTATGAACTAGGCTTCGACAATGAAGATAAAGAAGGCGATTATGCGTTCATGGATAATGACATGAAAATTGTTGTTGACAAAAAAAGTTATTTATACCTAATCGGTACAACTCTAGATTACTCTGGAGGATTAAACGGTAAAGGTTTTGTTTTTAGTAACCCAAATGCAGATAGAACATGTGGCTGCGGAGAATCATTTTCTATTTAGATTAAAAAAGCAATGGCAGATTATACAGAAAATGAATTAGCAAAAGATCTTGAAAACCAAGAATACAAATTTGGTTTTACGACAGATATTGAATCAGATACAATTGCGAAAGGGCTGAGTGAAGATGTAATTCGTTTTATTTCTAACAAAAAGAATGAACCGGAATGGCTTCTTGAGTTTAGATTAAACGCATTTAAGATTTGGAATGAAATGACAGAACCTGAATGGGCTCATGTACATTACAAAAAACCAGACTTTCAAGATATTTCATATTATTCTGCACCAAAGCAGACCAAAAAATATGAAAGTTGGGATGATGTTGATCCAGAAATGAAAGAAACCATGGCTAAGCTAGGGATTTCATTGGAAGAACAAAAAAGACTAACTGGAGTCGCTGTTGATTTCGTAATGGATTCCGTTTCAGTTGCAACATCCTTTAAAGCCAAACTTAAAGAACTTGGAATAATATTCTGTTCTTTTTCTGAGGCAGTTCAAGAATACCCAGAATTGGTAAAAGCAAATATGGGTACGGTCGTTCCATCTACAGATAATTTTTATGCTGCATTGAACTCAGCAGTTTTCACGGATGGGTCATTTTGTTACATTCCTAAAGGAGTTAAATGCCCGATGGAATTATCTACTTACTTTAGAATTAACGAAGGTGGTACTGGTCAATTTGAAAGAACATTAGTTGTTGCAGATGAAGGATCTTATGTTTCGTACTTAGAAGGGTGCACTGCTCCACAACGAGACGAAAATCAACTACACGCAGCCGTTGTTGAATTAATAGCAAAAGACAACGCAGAAATTAAATATTCGACGGTTCAAAATTGGTACCCGGGAGATAAAGAAGGTAAAGGAGGAATTTTCAACTTTGTTACAAAACGAGGTATTTGCGGAACAGCAAGTAAAATTTCTTGGACTCAAGTTGAGACTGGATCAGCTGTTACCTGGAAATATCCATCATGCATATTAAAGGGAGATCATTCCATTGGTGAATTCTATTCAGTTGCGGTAACGAACAATTTTCAGCAAGCAGACACAGGGACAAAAATGATTCATCTTGGAAAAAATACTAAGTCCACAATTATATCGAAAGGTATATCTGCAGGTAAATCTCAAAACTCATATAGAGGTCTGGTTCAGATTCATAAAAATGCAGATAATGCTAGGAACTTTAGCCAATGTGATTCTTTATTAATGACAGATGAGTGTGGAGCGCACACTTTTCCATACATAGAATGCAAAAACAGTAGTGCAAAAATTGAGCACGAGGCAACTACCTCAAAAATTGGAGAAGATCAAATTTTTTACTGCCTTCAAAGAGGTATCAGTGAAGAAAAAGCAATTAGCCTGATTGTAAATGGGTATTGCAAAGAAGTATTAAACCAATTACCAATGGAATTCGCTGTTGAAGCACAAAAATTATTAACGATTAGCCTTGAAGGCTCAGTAGGATAAAATTATGATTACAATTACAGATTTACACGCATCAATCAACGGGAAAGAGATTCTTAAAGGATTAAACCTACAAGTTAAAGCTGGAGAAGTTCATGCTATCATGGGCCCTAATGGAGCTGGAAAAAGTACTTTAGCATCTGTTTTAGCGGGTAGAGAAGACTATGAAGTCACACAAGGTTCAGTTGATTTTGACGGAGTTGACTTATTAGACATGGACACTGAAGATAGAGCACGAGAAGGTCTATTCCTTGCGTTTCAATACCCAATTGAAATACCAGGTGTGTCAAACATTAATTTCTTAAGAACTGCAATTAATGAAATTCGTGAACATAAAGGAGAAGATGCTATTTCTGCGAAAGATTTCATGGCAAAAGTACGTGAAAAATCAGCTTTAGTTGAATTAGACTCTAAATTGGCGTCTAGAAGTGTTAATGAAGGATTCTCTGGAGGTGAAAAGAAAAGGAATGAGATATTTCAAATGGCAATGTTAGAACCAAAACTTTCTATTTTAGATGAAACGGATTCTGGATTAGACATTGATGCGCTTCGAATTGTTGCAAATGGGGTAAACAAATTAAAGTCAAAAGAAAATGCTTCTATTGTTATCACTCATTATCAGAGATTATTAGATTACATAGTTCCAGATGTTGTTCATGTATTATACGACGGAAAAATTGTGAAGTCTGGTCCAAAGGAATTGGCATTGGAACTAGAAGAAAAAGGATACGATTGGATTAAAGAAGAATTAGCGAAATAAAATCAACGATCAAAATGAGTCATTTAATTTCAAACGACAAGGAATTTCTTTCAACTTTAAAAAAGAGCAAATATATCTCTAAAGAAGCTGAAGAAAAAGCTGAAAAAGCACTTGCTAACACGTCTTTACCAAACACGAGAAATGAAGCTTGGAAGTACACAAGAGTTGCAAAACTTAACAAAATTAAGTTCGCTAATAATGAATTTAAAATTGCATCTATAGATAAGTACATCATTGATCATAATGCATACAATATTGTTTTTGTAAATGGGAATTACAGCGCTGATTTTTCAAGTAAAGAAACAATAGATAGTGTTACAATTTCATTAATCGATGAAAGTTCGCAAGTTTCTAGCAACCTGCCTGTTGAAGATGAAATATTTAATTCAATCAACACATTGTTTTTGAATGGAGGCGTTGAAATTACAATTAACAATAAAGCAGTTGTAAACAAAACAATCCAGATCATTCACATATTAAAAGGACAAGACCAGATATCAAATTTCAGAACAATAATAAATGCTGGAGATAATTCTGACGCGAAAATCATCCAAAGCTTTTTTGCAGAAGAAGATTGCGCAAACTCCTTTATAAACAACATTTCAGAAATAACTGTAAACAAAAATGCTCATTTAGTTATTGATAAAATTCAGTACGAAAATGAGCAAACATATCATATCTCTACAGAGGAAGTAACTCAAGACAAAGATTCAACTTTTACCATTAACACAATTACACTTAATGGAATGTTGGTTAGAAACAACCTAAATATTGCAGTAGTTGGAGAGAATTGTACAACTAATCTTAATGGTGCATATCTCTTAAAAAACAAGCAACACGTCGACAATCACACAGTGGTTGATCACAAAGTTGCAAATTGCAATTCAAACGAATTATACAAAGGAGTTATTGATAATAATTCCACAGCGGTTTTTAATGGAAAAGTTTTTGTGAGAAAGGATGCTCAAAAAATAAATGCTTTTCAATCAAATGGGAATGTATTATTAACAGACGACGCTTCGATTAACTCAAAACCAGAATTAGAAATTTATGCTGATGATGTAAAATGTTCTCATGGTTCAACAACTGGTCAACTTGATGATGAGGCGATCTTCTACTTAAGAGCAAGAGGAATTTCTGAGAAAAATGCTAAGAAACTACTAATCTCTGCTTTTGTTGAAGATGTTTTTGAAAAAATAGCATCAGAAAGCGTTAACCAATTTATTGAAGAAAAACTTATTGAAAGGTTTCACTGGAACAATTAATCGTCCATTAAGTTTTGATTAATATCCTTAATTATTAAAGCTATCTCACTTAAAAATTCTGATTTTTTCGGATCTTTTTCTTGGGTATTTTCTAGGTAATTTTTTAAATGTAATTGACATTCAAGGATATTTTCTTCCATAAATGGTCCTTCGAGATTCTCAATAATTGTGAGACAATCCAACGTTTCTATTAATGATCCTTTGGTTGCAATTTCTACAAAATCGTCAATGTAATCACTAAAGTCGACCTTTGTATTCCATATGGTAGTAAGTATCTCTTGTCTAATTGGAAGATAATTTGGATCACAAATTACCTCCATAATTTCCACACAAACAGAACTATCTTTTAAACTACAAAGCAGCTCTAGTATTTCAGACCTATTATCAGGAGAAAGTTCAGTCATTAAAACGTCAGCTAGAGGTTTGATGACAGAAGAATTACCATTTGAAGCCAAACCCTTTAAAGCTTTTGATATCTTCTTAGCGTCACCCGATTTTAACTCTGTAATTAATTGATTTACTTTTTTTCCTCCAACAATCTTACTCATAACTATACTTTTTTTTACAAAAGTAACGCTTAATATTAATTTTGCTGACAATTAAATATCTTTACAAGATGAAAACAACACTGGCACTTCTATTTCTTTCATTTTTCTCGCTCATTACATCCTGTGATACAGTTTCTAGTAAGAAGAATTTAGAAACTTCGTTAGTGATTGTCTCTGACTATCTTACCTCAAAAGACACTGTTATCTTTACAGCTTTTGCTAAAAAGGAAAAAGTTAGAATTTTCATTCGAACTAAAACAACAGATCAAATAATCGGAGCTTTTAGAAAATCAGAATACGGAACCAAGTATGACATAATAATGATGAGTTCATTGTTTGATGTTCATCGGTTGTCAAAAATAAATTGCCTTCATCCAATCACTGAACTTGAGGATGAATTAATCGAAACTAAGAAATTCTCATCCTCAAAATATAACTTTATAGGCTTTGGTATTGATCCTTTTGTACTTAGGCATCACAAAGACACTATCTCACGTTCAAAGACCTATTCAGACCTAAAACAAGAAGACTTTAATACAAATTTGACACAAGAAGAATTAGTTCCAATGTTATCTGCTTTGATGTCTCGTTTAAATAAGGTTCAAAGTTATAACTGGGTAAAACAATTTCATGAAAGAAAAGCTTTTATCGCTAAACCAAATCAAAAATCACCAAATAGGCCTGTGTTTTTAACAACTTACTCGAAAGGAATTGACACTAAAAATAAAGATCTATTTAAGCATTACAAGGATATCTTCATCCCTAATCAAAGAACAAAAGGGTCTTTTTATGATTTAAAAACTTTTGCTATAGTAAAACAAGCCGAGCACTTTACGACAGCAAAAAGTTTTATTAAACATTATTTAAAAGAGAAACAAAATCTCTTTTTGACACAAAAATTGAATGTATATCCTGTCTGCAAAAATAAAAGAACGATACGCTTATACAAAGTGTCTTCTGACAATCTTATTCAGTATTACTCTATGATTCAACGCATTCAATCCAAGTTGTAAACCGATTTAACATGAAAACATGATCGTATTTCAAAAAAAATACTGATATTTACATAATTGCTGTTCATTCAATTAAATAAATGCAAAAAGGCAAACCACTTTTACTTAAACTCTATTCCAATCAACGTGTTGATTTGGCAGTAAAAAACTATTTCAGTCATTTAAAAATATTTATTGCATTAACAATTCTATTTGCAATATCAATTCTTGGCTTATTTATATACAAAAACCACATTACGTACAGTACACTTTTCATTTCAATAGGTACTATCTTTCTTTTAATTGGTTTTATCGGTTACTTCGTCAAGAATGCGCACTCAACATCAATTAAAGGAGATACTTTAATAATTCAATATCTTTCACATAAAAACATTGTAACATCCATACGATCAGTTAAAAAGATAACTTCTTTAAGGATAGTCGGTTTTCAATTTACAAAATTGCATTATTTTTTGGATGGTAAAAAAAGAACCTCTTTACTTATAAATGCACCAGGTACATTTCCTTTTTCTGCAGCCAAGTTTATCCAATTGGCAATAAGTAAGAGTAAAAAAACAAAGGCAAACAATAAGCCGGGTTCTGTATCTTTAAATTAATTAAAGTGTTTATCATTTATCTAGCCTTTAGTTCACACTAAAGGTCAATCGACCTACCCTCCCAGTTCGGGCGAGAAACCCTCAAGCCTGGGTTTACATGGTCTTTCAGCGCGTAAGGTTTACCATGCGGTAATTATCACTAACTACCCGGTGAGCTTTTACCTCGCCTTTTCATCTTTTCCAGCTAACTAAATAACTGGTAGTTTCCCTTTCTGTGGCACTTTCTGTCTTCTAAAGTTTTCACTTTAAAATCCTTCCCGTTAGGAAGTACGGTTCTCTGTGCTGCCCAGACTTTCCTCTCCTTTTTCAAGCAGCGATAAACTAGTTTGCCTTTGCGATGTAAAGGTACAGTAATTATTTCTTAACGAAGTTTTTTTGAGCTACTTGATTTTCAGAATCAATCAATAAAGTATATATCCCTGGAGCTAAATTTGAAATGTCAGCATAAAATTGATTTCTTCCTTGCTGAACAATCTTGCCATCTTCAGAACTAATAGTATACGTAAATGAATCTGAATTAACTTTCCAATGAATTTCATTTTGAGCTGGATTAGGAAAAATAACCGTAGTTAACTCTTCTTCAATTCCATCAACGTTTAAAGCAAGGTAATTATCTTTATACTCAATTTTAGTTACAGTTTCAGTACCAAGCACTGTAGATGTTCCAATTCTTAAAATTGGTTCTTTTTCGCCATCAGCAATCCACTCATAAATTGTTGAATTAGGTATCGGAATTGGAATCCATGTGTCTGAACCGAAAACTTCGATTCTTAGAGAATCAACTTCAGTTATCATATGTTTAACTCTTAAAACATCAAAACTCCCGTACGGGGTAGTTATATTACCCCAGCCATCCACTTCACTATCGCGAGTTCTATATTGCTTCAAAACACCATTATATACAGGGTTTAAATCCATAAGAGAATAACCTCTTGAACTATATTGATCTCCATAATATAATGGGAATTTGTACCTTGTTTCAATCGTATCTGATTTAAAAGGGACTTCAGTTCCACTTACACTAACTGCATAACCAATTGAAGTTATACTATCAGTAGTTTTTTTTGAAAATTGATAAATGTCTGTAACATTTACAGGTAAAAAAGCGCCTAACTGATCTATCGGAAGGTCGTTATTTGCTACAAAATAAGTTGCTTGATATTGTGATGCTGCAAAAGAACCAAAGATTACATTTACCAAAAAGGAAACCCCCGACATTCCATTATAACTAACACCTATTTGACTTTCAGGAACCAACCCTGAAAAGTCCCATACATGATTTATTCCTGTAGACGAATAATCTATACCCATATCGGTTGTCGTAGAAAGAATAACATCATCTCCAGCAGTAGCAAAGTCTAAATTTGTAATTGTAATTTGTCCTATACCATTAAAAGACCATAGGAATACTGAAGCAATAACTAATAAACGCATTTGTTGTTTTTTGTATAAAAGTAAATTTTATTATTGAATTTCAATGCCAAACTCAGCTTGAAAAGATACGGGGACAACGTTCGTTCCGTTAACCTCTTTTACATTCGCAATTATTTCAGCAGAGACTTTATATACGTTATTGCCTGATGCATTTTTACCGTAGTATTGATAATTTGTAAGTACAATTGAACTTGAGCTATTATCCGCAGATTCAGACTCATATTGAATACCACCTTTATTAACTTTCAAGCGAACATTAAAATCACGATTAATGACAGAACCTATAGATGTTTCTGCCTCAGTGAAATCTTCTACATTATTACCAATATTTAAAGCATTAACGAGTACCCTTTTAGTTCTTACAACTCCATTAGAAAAATGGACAATTGCTTCTAATAAACTAGAATTTATTGGGATATACTGTTGAACATTCATTCCCGCAGTCAACTGCACTCCATCTACAATCCATTCAACATTTGTGACAGTTCCTCCGGTCGCATCAATAGAAGCAGTTAAAAACCCATTTGAACTAATTAACGAATTGATACTGCAATTTGCACTTCTTTGATATCCCAGAATCATTTCATTGCACAATGTTTTACTAGAACCATCCATAAATGAAATCATTGCACAAACATTATAATTTCCGGGTTCAATAATTTCTACATTATTAACACCCATAAAAGCATCATTTACGTACCAATCGATTTGAGAAATATTTGCACTATTATCGAACATATCTTTTGATAAATTAGCAAGTGGAGTAAGCTGTCTCTTTGAGTATATAGGTGTAACATTCAATAATTGAGCTGCAGAATTTGAAGATAATACATCTAAATACCCATCATAGACACCAAGTTCAAAGCTTAAATCACCATTATCAATGATTCCTGTAAAAACATTTACACCGTTAGAATTCTGCGTCATTGTATGCATATATGCATCGTTATCACCCGCAACAAGGGAAAAACTTTCTCCATTCATGGTTCCTTCAACCTTAAAAACAGGATTATTTGATTCAGGAATTTCAATTTTCTCTTTCGAACAAGCCCCGAAAAGAAGGCCGATACTTAAGAATAATAAGTAGTTATATAATTGTGTTTTCATTTTCTAATTTGAATAGATTTTCTAAGGTAAACCTGACAATCAATAGGCAATTTATTATTCACGCCATTAATAAAGTCTTCATTAACTAATTTCATCAATTGAATACCCGAATTTACACCAAATGCCATTCCATTATTCAACCTAAAGGAATAACCAATCGTCGGTTTTAGTCCAATTCTATTTATACCCTCCATAAAACCATAAATATCACTACGCTCTTCATTTTTGAAACTATTTACAACATCCAATTGCATTTTTGAAAAACGCACTTTTGAACTAAAAGAGTAGGAAGGTCTTAGCCCTAATCTTAATTGATGTTTTCTAATATTATAAGCTAAATCTATAACTCCCTCTATGTTGTAAATTGATTTATAGTCAATGTTATAATTAAACGTTTCTGAACCAAATCCATAAACTTTCGCTACTCTATTAAGTTCTAAATCTTTATGATTAGACACTAGTGTATTCATTCCTAAAATGAAACTAATACGGGGTTTGTTAAACTCAACCCCAAGACCGATTCCATAATTATTTGAAATATTATCAGATGGCGTGATTAATGATTGACTAAGACCTGCGATTCCTTGAATATAAAAAGAAGTTCGGACTAGATTAGAGAAACTAAAATCACGCGCTTGTAATGATGATTCAGTTAAAATTGTTTCTACCGTTAGAGTTTCTAATTCTCCATTAATATCAAAATGCTCATTACCTACTAAAGACTCCTTTGCCTCATTTTGGTTTATGTCCTCTACCCCATTCGGCAATGGAAGTTCACTTTGACCAAATAATGAATTGTTGCTAACCTTGTTTTTATTCAGAGTAAGCTTATTTTCAGCTCCATTTTCAGTAGCGTTTTTTTCTATGGCATTACTAGTTACTGCCTCTTTATTCAACTCATCAATCTGCGACTCGTTGCCGGTAAATTGATTCGAATTTTGCGCCTCCTTAGATGAAACTGTTTCAACTTTAGGGCTCGTGTTATACGTTGCTAAATCCCTATTAAGCTTCGCAGTTGTATTTAATGATTTATTGGAGTTAAGGAAAGGCATAAAACCGATCATTCCAACAAATAATATTGAAGTGAAAAACCACAAGAAATCCTTTGATTTTTCCTTAGGCAACATCGCCTCCATTTCTTTCCAGTATTCGGCTTTATAATCAAATACTTGCTTTCCAGCAGCCTCATTGAAAACCTTATCTATTTCTTCATCCGTCCAACTCATATGACCAATCGCTGATTATTATTTTCCAATTTTTCCAATTTTTCTCTTAATGTCTTGCGAGCAGTTGATAAATGCCATTTTGAAGTACCTTCTGACATTTCCAATTGCTCCCCTATCTCTTTATGTGAATATCCTTCGATGACAAATAATTTAAATACTATCGCGGAAATTTCAGGTAGCTCAGTTAAAAGCTCCATGATGTTTTCGTAACCCAAATTACTTTCAGCAGAATTACTACTTCCTGTAGAATGATAATCAAGCTCTGTTTCACTATCACTTTTCAATATTTGAGAATTGTATTTTTTATTCTTTCTGTATTCGTCAATAAGTGTGTTAACCATAATCCTTTTTGACCAAGCATTGAAGTTCACATCACCTTCCAATTTCTTTAGACCATTTAAAATTTTCAAAAACCCATTATTTAAAGCCGCTCGAGCGTCTTCTTCGTTTTTATGATAGCGGTAACAAATAGGCATAAGAAATCTAAAGCAATGCTCGTATAAGAGATTGATTGCCTTACGGTCATCACTATTACATGATTTTATTATTTCATTAGTGATGTCCATCCTTTCTTTTAAAAGCCTAATTTTCAAGATCCTATTAAATTTAAGTAAAAATTATTCCTTTTATCGCTTTATCATAAATAAACTTCATTACATTAAACGTTCAAGAAATGTTAAAGGTTGGCAAATTTTAATTTTACTGTATGAGATTACACATTATTAGACACGGCAAAGCCGAAGAT
>Ga0102814_10001481_pt1 | contig 16540 bp, 19 predicted proteins | sample ColrivemetaGS741_FD_79112 | JGI IMG/M metagenome (GOLD analysis project Ga0102814, IMG submission 79112) | Estuarine microbial communities from the Columbia River estuary - Flood tide ETM metaG S.741 | ecosystem: Environmental > Aquatic > Marine > Intertidal zone > Estuary | place: USA... | reverse complement strand
GTCAGGCTATCCGCTATATCTTTTGTTCCGAAAAGCGGAAACAAAAGGATGTCGCTACTATCCAAAACACGGGCTAGTTAAAAGTGTACAGTCTCAGTCTCAGTGTTCTGACTTTTAAAGTATATAAATTCAGAATAAGTAAAATTATATTCAGAAATATATTTTCGCATAATGCCTAATCATCCAACAAATCTGGTCGGCGTTCTTTAGTACGTAAATAAGCTTGTTCTTCACGCCATTTTTCAATTTTAGGTAAATTACCACTAAACAATAATTCGGGTACTTTCAGGCCTTTATATTCTCTAGGTCTGGTATAAATAGGAGGCGCCAGTAAATTATCTTGAAACGAATCGGTTAGGGCAGAAGTCTCATTACCTAAAACCCCAGGAATAAGTCTTATTAAAGCATCACATAACACCGCGGCAGCCAATTCGCCACCAGACAATACATAATCGCCAATTGAGATTTCTCGTGTAATATATTGGTCACGCACCCTTTGGTCTACGCCTTTATAATGTCCGCATAAAATAATAATATTTTCTTTTAACGATAAATGGTTTGCGATACCTTGTTTTAAAGTAACGCCGTCCGGAGTCATATAAATAACCTCGTCATAATCTCGTTCAGACTTAAGTGCCGAAATGCATTTATCAATAGGTTCTATCATCATAACCATACCAGCTCCACCACCAAATTGGGTGTCGTCTACCGATTTATAATTATCACTTGTATAATCGCGTAAATTATGAAAGTGGACTTCTACCAATTTGGCCTCAATAGCACGTTTTAAAATAGAGGCTTCAAAAGGACTTTTAAGTAATTCTGGTAAAACGGTAATAATATCAATGCGCATGGTTCTGTATTAAGAATTGCAAAGATAAATGAATTAATGAATTTAGTCGGGGAGAATCTTCGTGGTTAATTTTTATCTTTTTCTGATAAAAAAAGCAAAAAAATCTGCAAGAATACCTTGCAGATTTTTAATATAATTAAGTTTATAGCTATTGTTTTTTTCCTTTATTCACTTTTTGCTTGTTTATTTCATCCAATAACTGGCGTCGTATTTTTTGTTCACGTTCTACAGCAGTTTTTCGATGTTCTTCAAACTCGTCTTCCAAGTCTTGAAGCAATTGTTTAGAATTTTTAGTTAATACATTACTATTTTTAAACTTATAAATAAAAAATAGTAAAACAACTATTAATAATCCGATTATCGTCCACATGAGTGCACTATAACCACCTTTACTCATTTGGGCACCCAAAAGTGATATATTGTTTTTTTCGTCTTTTGTTTTGCTAAGAGAATTTTGAATATTAGTTAAACTTGATTTTAAATCTTCTATTTCTTGAGATTGTGCTTTTAACGTAATATTTGTACTAATCAAATCTTTTTTTATTAATTGCAAAGAATCTAATGTGTGCTTCTTCAAATCTGTTAACCAGAATGATTTCACAACTCTATAATTTTGACCACGTTCATCGCTCCATCCACTAGATTTTGTTATCACATATTCAAACTGATTATCAAGTGTTCCACTATCTAATGATAGTTTATCATCTTCACTATTAGTGTTTTGAGCGTATGCTGATACTGTGCAAAGAAGGATTAAAAAAGTAGTAAATTTGGTGAAGTTCATTTTTGATTTGGTTTATAGTCGGTTATGGCTTACTAAGTTAAAAAAAATTGTTTATTAAACAGTTTAAATTTAGCAAAAAGCCCCACTACGCGAGTCTTAATTATATACGATTAAAAAAACAGTTCAGACGTTTTTAAATTAATAGTATGTAAATCGTCTTACTTTCGCAATATATTTGGCAAGTCTAATTACCTGATGGCTATATCCGTATTCGTTGTCGTACCAAATATATAGTATGGCATTTTTCCCATCTGCTCTTACAATAGTCGCTTTGCTATCATAAATAGCAGGTGCCGAACATCCAACAATATCGGTTGATACTAATTCGTCGCTTAATTCGTATTTTATTTGTTCAACTAAGTCGCCCTCTAAAGCATATTTTTTTAAAATAGTATTAACTCCATCTACAGAAGTTTTATTTTTTAACTCTAAATTTAAAATCGCCAGAGACCCGTTAGGAACAGGAACCCTAATGGCATTGCTGGTTAATTTACCTGCTAACCCTGGTAATGCTTTAGCCACAGCACTTCCAGCACCTGTTTCTGTAATTACCATGTTAAGCCCAGCAGCACGACCACGACGATATTTATTGTGAAAATTATCAACTAAATTTTGATCGTTTGTATATGCGTGAATAGTTTCAATATGACCACTTTTAATTCCAAAAGAGTCTTCAATCACCTTTAATACAGGTGTTATAGCGTTGGTTGTACATGATGCCGCTGAAAAAATATCTGTTTTATCTGGGTCATTTTCTAGGTGATTTACACCATACACAATATTTGGCACTTCCTTTCCGGGTGCCGTAAGTAGTACTTTGTCAACACCTTTAGATTTTAAATGTCTACTTAACTCAATTTTGTCTCTAAAAGCGCCAGTATTATCAATAACCAAGGCGTTGTTGATGCCTAATAGTGTGTAATCTATATCTTCGGGAGCATTCGCCGAAATAATATTTACAGTGGTACCATTTATTATTAAAGCTTTGTTTTTTTCATCTATCGAAACAGAACCAGAAAAATCGCCGTGTACAGAATCGTTGCGTAATAAAGCGGCTCTCTTTTCAAGAATTTTAGCATTGATTTCACCACGGGTTACAATGGCTCTTAAACGCAACTGACTACCTTTGCCAGTACGCGCCATAAGTTCTCTGGCAACTAATCGACCAATTCTGCCAAAACCATATAGAACAACATCTTTTGGTTTTATTTTCCCATTTTTGTCGGCATTTTTTATTTTATCGGCAATAAATGCGGTAGCGTTTCCATGTTTATTATCATCTAAATGGAATTCGTAAGTTAGTTTGCCAATATCTAGTTTTGCAGGTGGCATATCAAACGATTTTATGGCTTTGGCAATATCGACTGAAGCGAAAATGGAGATTGGTTTTTGAACAAAATTACCTGCATATTCGTGAAGGTTTAAAATCTGACTGACATTTCTGTCTATTAATTGATTCCTAAAAAGAACCAATTCTATAGATTTGTCATACCAAAGGTCACTTACAATTTTAATAAATTCAACAGTGGCTTTTCTTCGATCTGCTTGAAAGGCTAATTCCTTCTCATAATTTTTATTAAAAGGCATTTTTTATAATTTTAGTTTGTTGATAAATTTTGGCAAAAATACCACAACTCAAACGTTTTCGTAGCATGAAAATAAAAAAAAGTAACCCTAAAAGTTTAAATATTTTAGGGTTACTTACTTTAACTGGTTATGAATTTTTATCTAAAATTATAATGTTGCTTTTCGCCGTTAGAATTTATAATTTCAATTCTTAATGGCTCGTACGACGATTGGTTTTTAATGGCATTTTGGGCATCATCAACCGAGCTTATTTTTACGTCGTTAATAGCAGTAATTATGTCGCCTTCATTAACATTATTCTTTTTCCAATAATCGGCATATTTTTTATCCAATTGAATAATTTTTACACCGTTAGCAGATTTGAATCTTTTTAGATCTTCTTTTCTAGCGTTTTTTACCTGCCCAACCAAAGGCAACACATAAGTTTCATTTTTAGTTAATGTCACAGAAACAGTATTTAACGTGCCATCTCTCGAAACTTTAAGCATTACAACATCGTTAACGCGTTTTGCACCAATATGACCCGTTAAATCGGCAAATTTGGAAACTTTAATATTATCAATTTCTTTAATAATATCACCTTTTTTAATTCCTGCTTTTTCAGCACCAGATTCTTCAACAACACTATCAACATAAATACCTTCAGTATGGTTAACGCCTAATTTTTCGGCATTTTCACTGTTTAATGCACCGCCAGTAATTCCAAGAATACCGTTTTGTACATTACCATATTCCATGATATCTTCTATAACTCTGCGGGCGATGTTGCTTGGTACCGCAAACGAATAGCCTATATAAGAACCTGTTTGCGATGAAATAGCGGTGTTAATGCCAATAAGTTCGCCTTTAGTGTTTACAAGCGCACCACCAGAATTTCCAGGGTTTACAGCGGCATCAGTTTGAATAAACGATTGCGAACTGGTGCCCGATAAATCCCGTGCTTTGGCACTAATTATACCAGCAGTTACTGTAGACGTTAAATTAAATGGGTTGCCAACAGCTAAAACCCACTCGCCAATTTTTGCCTGATCAGAATCGGCAAACGTTACAAATGGTAAATCTTCATCAGCATCAATTTTTAATAGTGCAATATCCGTTTTTGCATCAGAACCTATGATTTTGGCTTTGTAAGATTTATTGTTATTTAAAGTCACGGTCAATTCATCCGAATTATTAATAACATGGTTATTTGTTATGATATAACCATCGGCGTTAATTATAACACCCGAGCCTGTTCCCATTTGCGCACGCGGCGAACTATTACCAGAAAACAAATCCTGCAAAGTAAGTTGCCCTTTGCTTATCGATACATTTTTCACATGCACAACGGCATTCACCGCATTTTCAGCCGCTACAGTAAAATCTGGCGCTATGTTAGCAGACATTAAATTATTTACATTATTGGTGGGTAAAAAAGCAGGGTTAGAATTTGCTGCGGTAACCACTAATTTATTTTTTGGCTCTAAAAACATTTTATAGGCACCAAGTGTTAAAGCGCCACCAAGCGCAGAAACTAATACTAATGACAAAATCTTCTTCATAATTTTTCAGTTAAGTTTTGATTTACTAACGATTAAAATTAAAAATTTATTGAGTTACAAAACACCTTTTAACTTTTTTTTACGTCAACTTTAACGACTATTTAACAATCATTAATTCTACATCAAATTTCTTTTTATGGCGTTACCTCAAGGGTCGGGATTTTATTCGTGATTTAATATTTTTTTTAGAGGAACTCATGAATATAAATATTTCGTTACAAGTCCTCGCTTTGTCCGATAATTATCGGAACGCGCTGTGGGCTTTTCACTCCAATCCCTAACACACTTGCATCGATCTTTACTATATTACTCGAAATTTTAGTTTGCTAGTAAAAAGTTAAAAGACTTCTTTATATTTGTGCATTATTATGCAAAAAACATTCTATAAATATCAAGGAACAGGAAACGATTTTGTGATGATTGATAATCGTCAGGAAACGTTCAATAAAAAAGACACCAAACAGATTGCTTTTTTGTGCGACCGACGTTTTGGAATAGGAGCAGACGGCCTTATTTTACTTGAAAATCATCCCACTTCAGATTTTAAAATGGTGTATTACAATGCCGATGGAAACGAGAGTACCATGTGTGGAAATGGTGGACGTTGTTTGGTAGCATTTGCAAAACAATTAGGCGTTATAAAAGATAAAGCAGTATTTGAAGCTATTGATGGTTTGCACCATGCAAGCATAGAAAATGGTATTGTGAGACTTCAAATGCAGGATGTTGAAACTGTTGAAAAACACCCGCAACACGTGTTTTTAAATACAGGTTCGCCACACCATGTGCAGTTTGAAGATGACATTGAAAACTTTGATATTAAAACAAAAGGCGCCAAAATCAGATACGGCGCACCATATAATGAATCAGGAAGTAATGTTAACTTCGTAAATAAAATAAGTAACCAAATTTTTGCTGTTAGAACTTACGAACGTGGTGTTGAAGATGAAACCTTATCTTGCGGAACTGGTGTAACAGCCGTTGCTTTAGCAATGCACGCTCTAAATGAAACGGATAAGAATCTAATTACCTTAAAAGTACAAGGTGGCGAGTTACAAGTCTCTTTTGACGTAGTAAACGGATCATACAAAAACATTTGGCTTATTGGTCCCGCTACTTTTGTTTATAAAGGCACTATATGATAACCTTAAAAGGAGAACATATTTATTTACGGGCTTTAGAACCGGAAGATTTGGAGTTTATTCATACCATTGAAAACGACGAATCTATTTGGGAAATCAGCAATACCATTACGCCATATTCAAAATATTTAATAAAACAGTATTTAGAACAAGCACACAAAGATATTTTTGAAGTAAAGCAGTTAAGGCTTGTAATTTCTAGTCATGAGGAAATTCCATTAGGAATGATTGATCTGTTCGATTTCGACTTTAAAAACAGCAGGGCAGGAGTTGGTATTTTGGTTAAGGAATTAAACGACCGCTCAAAAGGATATGGAAAAGAAGCTTTGAAACTGCTGGTAAATTATAGTTTTTCGCACTTAGGGTTGCATCAGTTGTATTGTAATATTTCTGAAGAAAACGAAGCCAGTATTAAACTTTTTACTAATCAAGGCTTTAAAAAGATTGGATTAAAAAAAGATTGGATTCTTTCTAACGGAATCTATAAAAACGAATTTGTATATCAGCTTATAAATAATTAAAATGTATATTAAAAAAATACTTCTTGCTATTGTATTTATTGGGTTAATTGTCGCATCAATCTTTGCCTATTATGTATACAAAACCATGATGGATGCGAATACTGCCTTTAAAAATGATACAGCTTATGTTTTTATTGCAACCAATTCTACATACGATAATGTTAGAGAACAACTTGAGCCTTTATTAAAAGACATAAAGACTTTTGATGCGCTAGCAAAACAAAAAAAGTATGATGTGAACGTTAAAGCTGGTAGGTATGCTATTAAAAAAGGCATGAATAATAATGATATTATAAATTCTATTAGGAGTATAAACCTTCCTATTAGGTTGTCTTTTAATAATCAGGAAACACTTGAAAAATTAGCGGGACGCGTTGCTTCTCAAATCGAAGCTGATAGTATTTCAGTTTTAAAAGCAATGAAAGATTCGGCGTATTTGGCGGAAAACGACTTTACAAATGAAACTGCTTTAGGCATGTATTTGCCAAATAGTTATGAGTTTTTCTGGAATACCTCTGCAATACAATTTCGTGATCGTATGCTAAAAGAGTATAATCGATTTTGGACCGATGCTCGAAAAGAAAAAGCAAAAGCTATTGGTTTATCCAGAGATAAAGTCATTGCCTTAGCATCTATTGTCTATGAAGAGTCTAAACAAGCCTCAGAACAACCAAGAATTGCAGGAGTTTACATGAACCGAATTCGAATTGGAATGCCGCTTCAAGCAGACCCTACGCTTAAATTTGCGGCCTATCAATTACCAGAATATAAAAACACCGTAATAAAACGCGTTCTAAATGTTCATAAAGAAATAGCTTCACCTTATAACACATATAGAAATCTCGGTTTGCCTCCAGGACTTATAGCGATGCCAGATATATCGGCAATAGACGCTGTTCTAAACTACGAAAAGCATCAATATCTTTATTTCTGTGCTGATGCTAAACGATTAGGGTTTCATAAATTTGCTAAAAACTTATCGCAACATAATGCGAACGCACGAGAATATCAGCGTTATTTATCATCTCAAGGGATAAATAAATAGTGAATTTTTTAGCAATAAAATACCTGTTATTATGTGTTTTATTGCCTTTATTGTCGGTTTCACAATCAAATCTCGATTCATTTTTAACATCAAGTGACACGCTTAATAAACAACGACGAAATGCAGTGGTTATTTCTGAAGTGTCTGTAGGCACTGTTACACTAATAGGATTAAATCAGCTTTGGTATGCCGATTACGACAGATCTAATTTCCATACTATTGATGATAATAACGAATGGCTTCAAATGGACAAAATGGGGCATGTGTTTACTTCCTATCAATTAGGGAAACATGGTGCGCAATTATTAAATTGGAGTGGTGTTAGTAAAAAAGATCAGTTAATATATGGTGCTACTTTAGGTTTCGGGTTTTTAACAACAGTAGAAGCTTTAGATGGTTTTTCGAAAGAATGGGGTTTTTCATGGGGCGATGTTTTAGCAAATGCATCAGGCACAGGCTTGTATGTTAGTCAAGCTTTACTTTGGGACGAGCAGCGAATTACAATTAAATTCTCTTTTCATCAAACAAAATATGCTTCACAGCGTCCAGATAAACTTGGGGAAGCCTTTTTTGAACAGGTTTTAAAGGACTATAATGGGCAAACTTATTGGCTTAGTGCGAATATGTATTCGTTTTTTAAAGAAAAAAACATACCCAAATGGTTGAATATAGCAGTGGGATATGGGGCTGAAGGCATGTTGTCTGGCACGAAAGATGTTGACAATCAGTTGTTAACAAATTTTGACAGACGGCGTCAATTCTATTTAAGTTTAGATGTAAATTTGACCAACATTAAAACAAATTCGAAGTTTTTAAGGTCTGTTTTTGATATTTTCAATATGATAAAAATCCCCTTACCAACTTTAGAATTTGATAAAAATGGGTGTGTATTTCATCTATTCTACTATTAAAAAAAGTAGTTAAACGATTAATTTTGATATTGTTAGAAAAATGTCTAATTTTGCACGCTGAAATTTCAAGGTGTTTTTAATAAGTAAAAATGCTGAAAAAATTTAAACTTTATGAGAAAAAGTATTGCAAGTTACGTAACACTAACTATTACAATATGTATTCTAGTGTATGTGTCGTTTTCATCAAATGAAACGATAGACTTAAGTAAGTATTCTACAGCTGGTTTAGAGTTGAATTATACAGTAAGTCAGGATGAAAGCATTGATAATAATGTTTTAGCATCAAATGAACTCAAAAAAGCGGATATTCCATACTTAGGGAAATCGTTTGTAGGTTTTAAAGAGGCCTTAGCTTTTAAAGAATCCAGAGGAAATTATTTTGTAGTTAATACTTTAGGGTATCTCGGAAAATATCAATTTGGTAGAGGAACTCTAAAATTAATTGGAATCAATAACCCGGCGTTATTCTTAAAAACTCCAGAGCTTCAAGAAAAGGCGTTTATAGCGAATACCCAGCGTAATAAATGGATTTTACGTAGAGATATTAAAAATTATGTAGGTAAAACTATTAATGGAGTATTGGTTACAGAATCTGGAATCTTGGCGGCAGCTCACTTGGCAGGACCTGGAAGTGTTAAAACATACTTAAGAAGTTATGGAATTGATAGCTTTGAAGATGGTTTTGGAACAACAATCGAGTATTATATGAAACGATTTTCGGGATATGATACGTCGTTTATCAAAGGAAATAGAAAAGCTAAAGCAATTTAGTTTTAACTTTTATGAATAATAAATATCGTAGGTCTTTTATGAAGATCTACGATATTTTTTTTCCAAGAATTCGCAGATTGCGTTTTTATAAATTCTGTTGGTAAAGTAATATCGCATGCTACGCAAACCTGAGTGTTTTGATCAAGACTATTGGTTAAGTCTTCAAGCATTTTATTGTTTCTATATGGTGTTTCAATAAAAATTTGAGATTGATTTTGTTCAAAGGACAGACGCTCTAAACGTTTTAGTTCAACTTTTCGTTCGCTTTTGTCAATAGGTAAATACCCGTTAAATGCAAAACTCTGTCCGTTCATGCCAGAACTCATCAATGCCATTAAAATAGACGATGGACCTACTAAAGGCACCACTTTTATGTTTTTTTGATGTGCAATTTTAACAACGTCTGCTCCCGGATCCGCAACACCTGGGCAACCGGCTTCAGATAATAATCCGACGTTAATTCCTTTTAAACAAGGTTCTAGAAAACTAGGTATATCACTTTGCTCTGTAAACTTGTTTAAATGAAACATTCTTAAAGAAGGTTGTGATTTTTCAGGCGAAATTCGTTTAATAAAATGTCGTGCAGTTTTATCGTTTTCAACAATAAAGGTATCGGTTGAATCAATTATTTTCTTAACTGTAAAAGGTAATACTTCTAATGGTTCGTTATCGCCTAATGTCGTTGGAATTAAGTAGAGTATTCCTTTAATCATTGTCATGACCAGTTTCAATTAGTGATTTGGCAATTATTGTGCAAGCTTCATCTAACATTTTATAAACATTTTCAAACCCATCATGCCCGCCATAATAAGGGTCCGGCACATTGTAATTTTGATCTGGATAAATTTCGTTTAAAATAAACTTAACTTTTTCTTTATCCTGATTATTCCTAGCAAGCGATATAATATTTCTGTAATTCGATTCGTCCATTGCATAAATAATATCAAATACGTCGAAATCTGAAATCGTAAATTGACGACCTTTTAAATTTGAAATATCTAAGCCATATTTTTTTGCCACAGCAATTGAACGACTGTCTGGGTTTTTACCAATGTGATAATCGCCAGTACCCGTTGAATCCACAAAAAAAGAATTGTCGTTTGGGAGTTTTGATTTTAAAATACCTTCAGCTAATGGCGAACGACAAATATTGCCTAAACATACCATTAGAATCTTAGTCATTTTTATTTGAGTTTAGATAGAAAGTTTTTTGGTTATATCCTCAACGTATTTCCTGAATTGTTTATCCGTTGTAGATAAATTATCAACTGTTTTACAAGCATGTAATACAGTAGCATGATCGCGTTTTCCAATTTGAGAGCCAATACTCGCTAATGAAGCTTTAGTGAATTTTTTAGCAAAAAACATGGCTAATTGGCGTGCTTGAACAATATGACGCTTTCTTGTTTTTGATTGTAAAGTATCGACATCCATCTGGAAATAATCAGACACAATTTTTTGTATGTAATCTATTGAAACTTCTCGTTTTGTGTTTTTAACAAATTTCTCAACGACAATTCTGGCTAAATCTAAAGTGATTTCCTTTTTATTGAAAGAAGATTGTGCAATTAACGAAATAATAGCACCCTCCAGTTCTCTTACATTAGACTTGATGTTCTTGGCTACATACTCTATAATATCGTCTGGCATATCTACGCCATCTCGATAAAGTTTGTTCTTTAGAATTGAAACTCGAGTTTCAAAATCTGGAGTTTGTAATTCCGCAGAAAGCCCCCATTTAAAACGTGATAATAAGCGTTGCTCGATATCTTGCATATCTACAGGTGCTTTATCACTTGTTAAAATAACCTGTTTGCCATTTTGATGCAAATGATTAAAAATGTGGAAGAAAACGTCTTGCGTTCCTGTCTTTCCAGAAAGGAATTGCACATCGTCAATAATTAAAACATCTATAATTTGATAAAAATGAATAAAATCATTTCTATTATTTTTCTTTACAGAATCTATATATTGCTGTGTAAACTTTTCAGCTGAAATATATAAAACTGTTTTTTCTGGGTATTTATCTTTAATGTCAACACCAATAGCATGTGCTAAATGTGTTTTACCTAGGCCAACACCACCAAATATTAATAATGGGTTAAATGATGTTCCACCTGGTTTTGCAGCAACAGCTAATCCAGCACTTCGAGCCAAACGATTAGAATCACCTTCTAAAAAGTTTTCAAAGCTATAATTAGGATTAAGTTGAGATTCAATTTTTACATTTCTAATACCGGGTATTACAAATGGATTGCGCAATTCTGGGCTTTTATTATTTAGAGGAACATCAACTTCTTGAGATTTCATAGCGCTTCTGTTCGAGCTTGGTATTTTCTCAGTAAAAGGTTGTTTGTTGCCATACGTGTTTTCCATTTTAATAATGTAAACTAGTTTGGCTGTTTCTCCTAATTCTTTTGTAAGTGATACTTTTAGAATTTTAACGTAATGTTCTTCAAGCCATTCGTAAAAGAATTTACTAGGTACCTGAATACTTAATGCGTTGTCTGTAAGTTTAACTGCATGAATGGGTTCAAACCAAGTTTTATATGCTTGCGGCTGAATATTATCCTTTATGAATTCAAGACAACTATTCCATACCGTTTGCGCAGTTTTACTCATTTTTGTTTCTTGTAGTTTTGTTATTTAGTTTTGGACAGAAAAACCTATTTCCTTAAATCCCCAATAGTTCGGCAAATATGTGAACAAATTTCTTAAAAAAAAAATCATTTACTATTGATTATTAAGAAAAAAATGCCCATGTTTAACCTCTTGCCGAAACTACAAAAAAATATTTAATAAACCTTATGAAATTCGACGAAATACAAATAAGAGTGAGGTACGGCGAAACCGACCAAATGGGTGTGGTTTACCACGGAAATTACCCACTATATCTTGAAATGGGGCGCATTGAGTGGTTGCGGAAATTAGGCATTTCATATAAAACAATGGAAGAAAATGGCGTGATGTTGCCCGTGATTTCTATTACCATAAACTATAAAAAATCAGCAGTTTATGATGATGTAATTAATGTGAAAACACAACTCAAAAACACGCCTACTGCAAAGATTGATTTTGAGTATGAAATTACAAACGAAAGTGGTGAGATTATAACAACAGCTAGCACGACTTTGGTTTTCATTGATATGGTAACAAACCGACCAATAAAAGCGCCACAATACATATTAGACCTTATTAAGAAATAGTCTAAATTTCTTTTATATTGATTTCAAAAAGATGATTAAAATTTTCAAAAACAGATTCCGCGTCGTTTTTTCTGACGGAAATAGTTATTTGGCAATCTAATTCTAATTTTTGGTTGGTAACATTTAAGTTTTTTTCCTTAATGATTCGCATGACCGTATTCATGTTTTTATAATCGAAAGAGATAAGGTAAATTTTGTTAATTGTCTTTTCAACAATATTCGATGCTTCAAGTGTTAATTGAGCAGTAGTTTTATAAGCACTTATTAAACCTCCAACACCTAATTTTACACCTCCAAAATAGCGAACCACAACAATTAAAATATTTGTAACATCAAATGATTGTATTTGTCCGTAGATAGGCATACCCGCAGAGTTATTAGGTTCGCCATCGTCATTAGCTCGATACACTATAGTTTCCGTTCCCAATTGATATGCATAACACCAGTGTCTTGCACTATGATGTTCTTTTTTCAGGTTTTCTAAATGAAGTTTTACATCATCTTCATCTAAAACGGGATAGGTATAACCAAAAAATTTACTGTTTTTATCTTTAAACAGTATGCTTTCTGTTGAAGTTTCTATGGTTTTATATGTATCCTTTTCTGTCAAATCGATTAGAATAAACTTCTTTTAATTTCAAAAAGATTAGAAACATCTTCGGTTTTGGGGTTGATATGCCAAGTTTCTATTCCTAACGATTTTGCGCTATCGCAATTAGCTTTTATGTCGTCTATAAAAAGACATTCGTTGGCAATGAGCTTATTTTCATTTAAAACAAAGCCAAAAATATCATGATTTGGCTTTCTTAAATTGATTTCGTGTGATAAATAGAAGGCGTCAAAGCAGTTTTTAAACTCCTCATAAAACAAAACATGCTTTTTTACCCAATTTATGTGAAGATCATTTGTATTACTTAAAAGGATAAGTTTGTATTTTGAGCTGGCTTTTAACTGTTTTAAAAAGTCTAATCGATGTTTAGGAAAATCTTTAAGCATGAAATTCCAAATATCTATTATTTCATAAGACTCTATATTGGGAAAATTTTCAGCATAAAACTCCATGAATTCTTCAGTTGAAATCAATCCTTGTTCATAGAAACTGTTAAACGCCATCATTTCTTCAGAAAGCGTATCTATTTCAAATTTGTTAAAAGTGTGCTCTATGGCGCCTTCAATATCTAAATTGATAAATACATTACCAAAGTCGAATATAATGGTTTTAATCATTTGTGTAAATTTTAAGAACGTCGTTTAAAAGTGTGTCTTCAGAAATTAATGTACCCGAAAACCTCGGAGCTTTTACGCCATTCTGGAATTGAATATTACCTATAAAAATCCTTGCTTCATCCCAAAGATTTTCAGCGATAAAAGTTTGTAAAGTTTTTGCACCACCTTCAATAATAACAGAGTTGATGTTGTTTTTAAAAAGAATACCACAAATCTGTTGTGCAATATTTTTGTTAAAATTGATATTTTCTATAGATATAATTATTGTTTTAGCTTCAGTATTAAAAACCTTAAAATCTTTAGAAAGTTTATTTTCTTTATCAATAACAATACGAATAGGATTTTCTCCAGTCCAATCTCTTACGGTTAAACTAGGATTATCTTGTAAAACAGTATTAGCACCCACTAATATAGCTTGTTCTTCCGAGCGCCATTTATGTACTAGCTGTCTGGAATATTCATTGGTTATCCAAACCGGTTTTCGTTGGTCTTTTGTTTTAGGAGCTATAAAGCCATTGGCAGTTTCGGCCCATTTTAAAATAATATAAGGACGATTTTTGTTATGAAATGTAAAAAAGCGTTTGTGATGCTCTTTACACTCTTTTTCTAACACCCCAACCAGGACCTTACAACCAGCATTTTTGAGTTTTTCAATGCCTTTTCCCGCAACCTGTGGGTTATCATCTAAAGAACCTATTACTACATTCGGTATTTGGTGTTTAATAATTAGATCGCTACATGGAGGTGTTTTTCCGTAATGCGAGCAAGGTTCTAATGTTACATAAATTGTGGCTTGATTTAAAAGTGATTTATCTTTTACCGAGTTTATCGCATTTACCTCTGCATGATTGCCACCATAAGCACTTGTAAAGCCTTCTCCAATAATTTCACTTTTATAAACTATGACGCATCCAACCATAGGGTTTGGTCTGGTAGAACCTAAACCGTTTTTGGCAATTTCAATGCAGCGTTTAATATGTATTTCGTGGGTAGTCAAAAAAAAGTGAATTATTTTATTTTTACTTCTTCGGTTTTATCAACATCATAGGTATGCGAAAAGCCTAAAACTTTATAGTTAATCACTCCTTTATATTGCACCTTCATTTTTTTAGTTAGCAAACTGCCAATTAAACTGCTTAAATTTTCATCTCCAAAAATACTGTCGATAGGTACATTGGCCGTTAAGGGTATTGAGAAATCTTTTTTGGCCGGGACTTCGAAGTTTTTTGAAGAAACCGAAGCCATCTCACTATCATTAACATAAACTTTTACCTCATTAACTTGTAGTTCTCCACTGATAATATTTGGGTTTTCAAAAAAAGCATCTGCAGTAAGAACGATGTATTCTGGGGTAGATTCGAGAATTTTTATGTTTTCAATACCAATAAATTCAGGTTTTTCATTTACCGAACAGTTAAAAAAAGTAATCAATATTGTTGATAAGATTATAAAACGTTTCATTTCGCTTTTTTTATAATTAATGTATCTTCACATGCACAAAATTAACATTTTAAAGTGAGTAAAGATAGTATAGTTATACGGAAAATAGAACCAGATGATAATGCTCAGTTAGAGCAGGTCATTAGAGCATGTTTTCCTGAATTTGAGATTCCGTTGGAAGGAACCGCATATTCCGATAAAGAAACTCCAAGAATGTTTGAGTCATATCAAAATAGTAATGAAGTTTATTTTGTTATTGATTCGGACGGTGAAATTTTAGGAGGAGGAGGCGTAAAACCTTTAAAGGATTTTGAAGCTGATGTATGTGAAATTCAAAAAATGTATTTTTCACCTAAAGTAAGAGGCAAAGGATATGGGAAACTACTTTTTGGCAAATGTATAGAAGCTGCCAAAGAACTAGGTTATAAACAATGCTATTTAGAGTCTGCACCACAACTTAAAGCGGCTATTCATATTTATGAAAGTTATGGTTTTAAACATTTACAAAGCGCATTGGGAAATACAGGGCATTTTTCGTGCGGTGTTTGGATGATAAAAAATTTATGAATTTAAAAGAAGTACAAAATACATTTCATACAGAATTAGATGATTTATATGGAAAAGAAGAAGTAGATAGTTTCTTTTTTATATTAATAGAAGCCTTCTATAAAGTTTCCAGACTTAATTTAGCAATGAATCCTAGTGCTACGGAAAACGACTATGAATTAATTTTTAATGCTCTACAATTATTAAAACAAGAACAACCTATACAATATATATTAGGGGAAACTGAATTCTATGGATTACCTTTTAAGGTAAATGAACATACGTTAATACCCAGACCAGAAACCGAAGAACTTGTTGAATGGATTATTAAAAAAGAGCCAAGATTTAAAACTCAGAGCCTAAAAATTTTAGATATAGGAACGGGTAGTGGTTGCATAGCTGTTTCATTAGCCAAAAACTTACCAAAAGCGACCGTTTACGCATTAGATATAAGTAAAGAAGCACTAAAAGTTGCGAAACTTAATGCCGAATTAAATGATGTTAAAGTTGAATTTATTGAAGCCAATATATTAAAAGCAGACACCTGGAATACAGAGTTTAAAAACTTGAATTTTGATGTTATTGTTTCCAATCCACCTTATGTAAGAGAATTGGAAAAACAACAAATGCAACCAAACGTTTTAAATAACGAACCACATTTAGCATTGTTTGTTAAAGATGAAAATCCATTACTGTTTTATAATGCAATTACACAATTTGCTGTTAATAATTTATCACAAAACGGTATGTTATTTTTTGAAATCAATGAGTATCTTGGAAAAGAAATGATACAGCTGTTAGTTGAAAACAAATTCGCAGACATTGTTTTAAAACAAGACATTTTTAAAAAAGATAGAATGATTAAAGGAACTAAAAAAGTATGAAATCAATATCAGTGTTTTGTGGTAGTAGTGAAGGTAATGATAATTATATTATTTCTCAGTCTTATAGTTTAGGTGTTGAGTT
>Ga0102814_10001474_pt1 | contig 16570 bp, 17 predicted proteins | sample ColrivemetaGS741_FD_79112 | JGI IMG/M metagenome (GOLD analysis project Ga0102814, IMG submission 79112) | Estuarine microbial communities from the Columbia River estuary - Flood tide ETM metaG S.741 | ecosystem: Environmental > Aquatic > Marine > Intertidal zone > Estuary | place: USA... | reverse complement strand
ATTACTGTGAATATTATCTCAGCTCTTCCAGGAGCGTTGGTGATCACTTGGCAGACCCTCGTATCGGGTGCTGATGCAGGTGTTGGTGCTGCTGCTTTCCTTGTATTCTTGGTGGCATTCCTCGTTTTTGTTATCGCTGCGGTTATTGCTATCACGCAAGCCCAGCGTCGTATAGCCGTCCAGTATGCCAAGCGTGTAATGGGTCGTAAGCAACTCGGTGGGCAGACGCAGTATCTTCCACTCAAGGTTAACTATGCTGGAGTGATGCCAATCATCTTTGCTACGGCTATCTTATCATTGCCCGCCTTTGTTCTTTCTTCTGCCTTCCCAACGGCTCAATGGTCGCAAAACATTCAAAATGCACTGGCTGGTGGTGGGCTAACCTATTACCTGATTGCTGGAATAATGATCTTTTTCTTCTCCTATTTCTGGGTAGCTACGATGTTCCAACCTAGTGAAATTTCAGAAAACCTGAAACGCAGTGGTGGTTATATTCCAGGAGTTCGTCCAGGTAAGCCAACGGCAGAGTTTTTAGATTTCACAATGACACGCCTCACTTTCGCGGGTGCCATCTTCCTCACCATTATTTTCATTCTCCCATGGATTGTGTCTCAAATGCCACGTGGAATTATTGGTAAGGAGTTACCATTCTTAGTGACGTCCTTCTTCGGGGGAACAAGTCTTTTAATTCTAGTGGGTGTATTGCTTGATATGATGCGCCAAGTCGAGACTCACTTGCTACAGCGTCATTATGATGGCTTCTTGCGTAAAGGTAAAATAAAAGGGCGTTATGATCGTCTTAGAAATACCGGTGAGCGTGCATCAGGAGGCACCATTATCTATCTATGGGTATTTGTAGCTGTGCTTATTGTAGCTGCTGTCTCTTATTGGATTTACCAAGGGGGATAGTTCACAAATTCGTTTTTTTAAGGCCCGGGGTAGCTTTATGCACTCCGGGTTTTTTGTTCAGTCATTTGTGCCGTCAAGAAGGTTTGTTTTTTTAACACATGCTACCAGGACCCAGTGAAGACTCTAGAAAGTGATAAATTATTCGAAGAGATACTTGCGGCTCGGGAGCGAGTCTATGCTCTCGGTGATGTGACTCCTTTGCAGGCTTTAGAAGTGCCTGGTTCAAGTTGTAATGTATGGGTCAAACGTGAGGACCTCGGGCCTATTAAGGCTTACAAGTGGCGTGGGGCTTACAATGCGATGTCCGCCCTTAGCGTTGAGCAACGAGACAAAGGCATAGTGACTGCTTCAGCAGGTAATCATGCTCAGGGGGTTGCTTTGGCCGCAAAGACGCTCAATTGTAAGGCTGTAATTTATATGCCACGTGCTACACCTGAGGTGAAGCGTGCCGAAGTGCAGCGAATAGGTGCGGAAATGGTTGAAATTAGGTTAGTCGGTGACACTTATGACGAAGCTGGGGAGGCTGCACGAATGTTCTGTGATGAGTGTGAGGGCGTATATGTGCATCCATATGATGATTTGTTGGTGATGGGTGGGCAGGGGACTTTGGCTGATGAGGTTGTCATGAGTGGCCGTGGCCCATTTGATCGTGTTTATGTTGCCATCGGGGGTGGAGGTTTAGCTGCGGCTTTAAGTTGCTGGCTGAAAAAATATTGGCCTAAGGTCAAGATCTATGGTGTTGAAGGCGTAGATCAAGCATCGATGACAGCAGCGATTGATGCGGGCCACCCTGTGAGTCTCGACTATGTTGATGTATTTTGTGACGGCACGGCTGTACGTAAAGCTGGGACAAATACTTATGCATATTGTTCTGAGTTATTAGACGGTATGGTAACGGTCACTAATGACGATGTTTGCCACTCGATAAGAACTTTATGGGAAAGTGCTCGTATTATTCCAGAGCCCAGCGGAGCCATGGCCTTAGCTGGATTTCAGAAGCATTGTGATGAGGGACATTCTGAGTCTGGAGAGAAGGTCCTGTGTATCGTAAGTGGAGCAAATATGGATTTTGCTCAACTGGGAGCTATTGCACATCGTGCAGGTATAGGATCTAAGCATCGCAGATTCTTGAGAGTCCCTATTCCTGAAGGAAAAGGGACTTTGGTTGAATTTCTAAGTCAACTGCCCAAAGAGATAAGTATCATCGATTTACAGTATGGGATGCTCGATTCAGATGTTCAGTATCCTGTTTTGGGTTTGATCGGGTCAGATCAAGATTACGGTGACTTGGACGAGGTTTTACGTCAGCGTGGTGTTTCTGCGAATGATGTATCAAGAGATGAGGATGTGGATTACCGCATCATCAATTATGCTGCTGAACGTTTTTCCTGTCCTCTTTTTGTCAATATAGAGTTTCCAGAAAGAGCTGGTTCTCTATTGCAGTTCATGGAGGAAGTGAGGGATTTGGCGAGTCTATGTTATTTTAATTACGCCTATTCAGGCGAACGTGTAGGACGTGCTCTCGTTGGCATGGAGTTTGACTCAGACAAATCACGGCAGTTTTGCTTAGATCAAATCATGGCTATGCCAGGGAGTGATAATGGCTGTATACGTGCTGTTCGTGAGGTTAGTGATGAGACATTTCTTCGATTGACTGGGAAAAAGCGAGCTTAGTCAAATAGCTGAATGTTTATTCCCTTCATTTAGGGCTTGCTTGCTTGCACTCCAGACGTTAATTCCCCTTCACATCAATCACTTCCCATGGGTAAGCAACATAACAAAATCATCAAGCGTAGCCGCCGCAAGCAGTACTTGAAGCGCAAGAAAGATCAGGTGAAAGCCACCGTCACACAAAAGAAATCTACGCCAGCGAAGAAGACGGTAAAGAAAGCCGCCAAGAAGGCAGTCAAAAAAGCTGCTGTTAAGAAGGTAGCCAAGAAGGCCGCTAAGAAAACAACAGCAAAAAAAGCAGCGAAGAAGACAGCCAAGAAAGCTGCCAAAAAGGCTGCGCCTAAAAAAGACGACAAGTAGTCGCCTACAATCTCTCTTACTAGGAGAGAACCAAAAATCTCGAAGCTGGCTGCATAATGTAGCCAGCTTTTTTTGTGCTGTTATTCTCTAATTGACCACGACCAAAATCGCGCCTTAATCTTTGGTCATCTTCCTGATCTATTCCAGCCAGCAACGGCATCTTTGATGAACTCGACAGATGCGCCATGACGAGGCACATAATGGACTGTTGGCTGAAAGCCGATACCGCCATAGTGACTGCGGCATCCATAGCGCCCGTAGCCATAGCGGTAATAGGGTGCTACATCATAGCTGTAGACCGGCACCATTGTGTTGTAGTGCCAGCGTTCGAAATTTTCGCCATGTTGTATGCCTGAGGTTTTATGATCTGGATTACCCATTGCAAGAAAGACTGCGGGCTTGCTCATGCCACGAGAAATTTTACCCACCCGCACCAGTTTTTGTTCATTGCTGTTGAGCTTCTGAAATAACTGTGGATTTCGCTCAATACGTTTTTCTGGAGTGCTGCCACAACCTGCAAGTAACACAGATAGAGGAAGAAGGAGGCAAATTGAAAATCGTAGCATATGAGAATTTAGGGGGAAACCGAGTAGCTTGTAAATCAGCATTCTATAAAAAAATTAAAAAAGACGAAGAAACATGCTTGCCAAATCGATACAACAACAGACAAAATTGAGCAGGCCAATTTGGCTTAATTGCGATACTACTATATTCCATGTCTGAAGAAATTATTCCAGCCGACGAACTAGATGAAGCCCTCAAGCGCTGCCCCGAGTGGGAAGCAGAAGGTCAAGCTATTACCCGTACCATCGAATTTGAAGAATACATGGAGGGCATTGATTTTGTGAACGATCTAGCTGAGATTGTGAACGAAGCTCAACACTTCCCAGAAATTGATATTCGTGATCTGACAGTCACGATTCGTCTCAAGACTGAAGATATCGGAGGCGTGACAGAGATTGATGTCGAGTTAGCTTCTCGTATCGATAATCTAGTAGATTAACCTCATTCCAAACGGTGCCGACTATCTTGTTGTAGGTCAGGCCCAATCAAATTTCACCCAACCGGTTGTCTCATTTTTGAGATTGCCGGTTTTTATTTGTTAAGAGTCCCTCCAGTAGAGACTGGAATGAATATCATCGTGGCAGAAGGATCTGATCGTTTTGCATGCCTGTTATTTTTTTCAGGTGGGAAACGAATCGCCACATAATGACCATCAAGATAACGAGCATGGGTAGGCCAATTACAGCAAAGCCCCAGCCAGTCAATTGAGCAACGCCGTCATTAAAATTCTCTTGTGAGTCGGTATTGTCATTAAGGAAGTGAAGTGCCAGAAAGTAATTCATTACCATGCTCAAAAAAAATGAACCGGCAAGGAGTGCTGTGCCTGAAAAAATAAGCTTTTTGTATTCAGCTTCAGCAGATTTTTCGCTGATGCATCTCTCGATTGAGGGGATATCAAAAAAATCAGGATTGTAGAGGAAGACTCTGATCAAAGGGGTCTTCGTCCAATGCGATACGAAGATAGTCAGACCAAATACAAAGGGTATAGCTGCTTCTTTTAGTGCAAACCACTGAGGCGCGGCGGCATCTACTGTGCCGTTGTCCTTGTAGGCCATGATCGCTATACCGCCTGTGAGAAGTATGCTTACGATGCCTAGAATAGAGAAGAAGTTGGGTTTCTTAGTTTTGAGGAGATGGTGAACTCCATAGATTAGAGGTAATGACACGGCAACAATCATTCCGGCCACTGGGCCAATATGCCAGATCTTGTCCCCATTCTTCCCCAACAAGCTTAGCGCAACGATAGGGATAAGGACATTCCACATGATATTTGATAGTGGGTTGTCTTGTTGTTTATTGCTCATGCTAATTGATCCTTTTTTAGGAGGGGTGGTTGTTAAGCTGTTATTGATGCGGGGTTATCTCCCGGATGATGTGTATCATGAAACAACGGCCATATCCTGCATGGGCAAGAATGGCCGTCGTATAATAAGCGTTGGTAATTAAATTTTACCGTAGATAGAGTTACCGGTCGATAGTAGGTCGTCACAGCACTCCTTCAGGCGCTCGCAAAGGCTCTGCTCAGCTTTTTTGAGATAGCCACGTGGGTCGTAGACTTTTTTGTTTCCTACTTCGCCGTCTATCTTGAGTACACCCTCTATGTTTTCGCAGATATGGGTGACGATAGGACGAGTGAAGGCATACTGCGTATCAGTATCAATATTCATTTTAACAACGCCGTAGTCGAGTGTCTCACGAATATCAGAGAGATCAGAACCAGAACCGCCGTGGAAGACGAGATCCATTTCCGCTTCCTTACCGTATTTTTCGATGACCGCATTCTGACCGTCGCGTAGGATGGTGGGCTGCAATTTGACTGACCCTGGTTTGTAAGCACCATGAACATTTCCGAAGGTGGCTGCGAACATGAAGCGGCCAATGCCATTGAGTGTTTCGTAGACCTGAACCATATCTTCAGTGGTGGTATAAAGTTTCTCTGCGGGTAGCCCTGAGGTATCGTGGCCATCTTCTTCTCCTCCTACACACCCGGCTTCTATTTCTAAGATAATGTCGAGTTCAGCACACTCTTCGAGCAAGCCTTTGGAGATCGTTAAGTTCTCGTCTAATTCGACAACGGAGCCATCAAACATGTGAGAATTAAAAAGAGGGCCTTTGCCCTCGGCGATACGCTTACGAGAAGCTTCCAGAAGAGGTCTCAGAAAGCCATCGACTTTTTCTGGATGGCAGTGGTCAGTGTGCAGTGCGACCAATACATTGTATCTCTCAGCGAGAAGGTGAGTCGCTTCAGCAAGCACGATAGCTCCGAACGCGTCGTCTGCGATAGCGGTGCCTGAGGCAAACCCACCACCACCGGTAGATACTTGGATGATACCATCAGATCCTGCTTCTGAAAATGCTTTCAGGGCACCATTAATAGTGGTGATTGATGTGACGTTGATGGCTGGGTATGCGTAGCCCCCATTTTGGGCGGCATCTAGCATGGCGGCGTATTCTTTAGGAGTAGCAACTGGCATGTGGCTGAAGTACCACAGGCTTATCCGTCATGCAAGCTAAGTCCGGTGATGCCGAGCTACAAATCTTCTATTTTATCGACGCAAAAACGAGTCCAAGTTTCAAGTCTATCGTAAAGTGGACCGCGGAGATCCTCAAGAGATGAAAGTGTCAAGTTTGCTATGGCGTCCTCATTAGCACGGACATCATCTGACTCCAAATCGATCATGTGAACGACACCTAAGTGAACCTTCCCAACATCATTTGAGTCGTCATTGAGCAGAGCAACAATTCTGTTGGTGTGACCACCTGCGATGATGAGTTCCTCATCTATTTCGCGCTCAACACCTGCAAGATAGGTTTCTTTGCCTAGATGATCTTCTCGTTGGTCAACAGGATTAATGTGCCCGCCTACGCCAATGGAGACTTGTGCATGAAGGCGGGACTCACCGCCAGATTTGCCACGGGTATAATTAAGGTATCGGTCACCCTGTTCGCCTTTGACCCTGAAAATACAGTAGGGGATGAGTTGTTTGTGTGAAGGGTCATCCTCGGCGGCACCTCGATCCATGAAGAAATTATTCTCCGGATTAAGAAGCGCAGGTAAGTAGTCTTCTGTATTAGTATGAATACCTTGGAAGTCACCGAGGTTGTTGAAAAGTTCGCGGGTGACAACGAGGATTTGTTCGCCTTGATAATCTTTCATGTTATTAGATTAAAGTAGTTAGTTTAAATTTTGAATGGATAGAGCCTAGGCAAGAGTAGTTTGTGATCGGAGATACTCGATAATTTGTTGATCATCATTACCCGATGCCCATACATGTCGCAAAAAATCAGCTGGGTGAATGTTGCCGTGGTCACGAAGGAATTTACGATCTCCGCCGCACCCATACATGATGTCAGGATCTAGCTCTCCTTTGAGCTTTGCCCTCGCCTTAGCTAGAATACGGGGAAAGTAGTTGATGTTATCAAGGGTGTCGCCGAAGGTAGGAAGATCTGAAGTAGTGATTTCGTGTTGGCTGAGCACGCCACCTTGCTTGATTAGAAAATAGTCACGTCTTACGGCGGCGATTAGAAGTGCTGTTGACTCACTTGGTGTGCCTTCCTCTGCCAAATCCTCTACGAAATCAAAAAGTTCACGCGGCTTACAGCCGATTGTTTGCAGGAACGAAAGATCTTCGGGCTTGAAGTAGGTTGTGTAATCCTTGTTTCCATCTCGATAGAGATCGATACAGCGCCTGAATAACCCAAGGAGTTGTCCGTCCCAATTCATAATGCTTGAGCGCTAGTTGGCTCGCCCAGAGTAACTGCCGTCTGTGCTGTTAATCTTGAGCTTATCGCCAGGTTTAACAAAGAGTGGCACGTGCACGACTAAACCTGTTTCGAGGGTTGCTGGCTTGGTAGGGTTGTTGGCGGTATCTCCCTTAATGCCATCGGATGACTCAGTAACTAGGAGCTCAACGACAGCTGGGACGTCTACAGTGATTGGGCTACCTTCGAGGAAGAGAATTTCGGCCATCATTCCTTCGGTGAGGTAGTCCTTATTGTTGCCGATGAGATCTTTGTCTAGTGTTACAGTCTCATAGGTGTTCATGTCCATGAAGTGGAAGCCACTTGGGTCGGAGTATGAAAACTCGAGTTTTTGCCTGTCGGTCTCCACAATCTCGACTTTATCGCTGGATGCAAAACGAATTGATTTTGTTTTCCCCGATTGGAAGGAGCGAATGGTGGCTGCGATCAGCGCGTTGCCCTTACCAGGTGTGCGGTGGTCAAGGTTGAGAACGATGCCGGTTTCGCCTTCATATTTGATGCATTGGCCGCGTTTGACGTTGGTTGCTACGATAGATGCCATGGGACTATTGTGTTTAGATTTTTAGGTTGTTAATACGGTCTGTGAAATGAATCGGCAGTGTGTTCGGAGATCTGTAACATGCAAGGTTGAAGTGCTGTGAATCGTGCTGGCTTCAAGGCCATAGAAGCAGGTTTTTATTAGCTTCAATGCTACTGCGTAATTCGTCGTATCGTGATGGGGCATGAAGTCTGACTCTCATCTCAACAGGATCATTAGAATTGATTAGAGGCTCCACGATGGGGGCCTCGTAGGCGACAGTAGTTTTGTTGAGAGCTATTTTGAGCGGTCGTGGCTCAGTCAGTGTCAGGCCTTCCAGTGGGCGTCTGCCGATTGTTAAGCGTTTGTTCTCATTGTTGGTGAGGGTGACCTCGATGAGTTCGTCGATTCTGTGATATAAACACGGGAATGAGATGATAGATCCGGACTGGTTGTTGATCCTGCACTGGAATCGAATGAGGTGATTATTATTATCCTGCCGAATAATTTTGGCATTTTTCACTTCAAGAGAAACCTGATCAAGGTCTACACGAGCTCCGATGGGTGTATGTTTTACCGTAGGTAAAGCTGTTTCGCGCTTGCCGCAGGAGGCACACGAAAACAGAAAAATAGAGAGATAACAGAAGTGTCGTCTCATGAAATCATTCATTAGATGAGTTTGAGGCGCGCAAAGTCTTGGGTGTCGATCAACCCTATAGGTTTCCGGTCAGTATCTAATACGACGATGTCATCAATGCGATGTGTGCCGATGGTTGTGATCGCTTCGGCTGCCAGAGAGTCAGAAAATAACGTGACGGGGTCGGGAGTCATGAACTGGCTTACAGGTAAGTTGCCGATCTCGTTATTCTCTTGATAAGATCTGGCGAAGTCACCATGGGTGAAAATGCCAGCCATTGAACCGTCGTTATTAGTAATAATGCATGCGCCACTTCTGGCTTGGCTCATGCGCGATAATGCATCTTGAATGGTGTCAGATGGTTTTATGATCGCTAGAGATTCGCCACTGCGCATGATATCGCTCACTTTCGTTAGCAGAGCTCTTCCGAGTGATCCTCCTGGGTGAAATTTAGAGAAGTCTGCTTCGGTGAAGCCACGTGACTCAAGCAGAACCATGGCTAATGCATCGCCCATAACCAACATGGCAGTTGAGGAGGAAGTTGGAGCTAGGTTAAGCGGGCATGCCTCGCGCTCGACCTCGGTAAGTAAGGTGGCATGACTTTGTTGGTCAAGGGTAGACCCCCCTTTGCCGGTAATGCTGACGATATTAACATCGAATCGTTTTATGAAAGGGAGGATGTCTAAGAGCTCCGAAGTTTCTCCAGAATAGGAGAGTGCGATAATTGCATCGCCATCTGAAATGATGCCAAGGTCGCCATGGAGGGCGTTTTGTGAATTTAAGACGACTGCGGTTGAGCCGGTCGAATTCAGTGTAGCTGCAATTTTGTGACCAATATTTCCCGATTTACCAATGCCAACAACAACAATTTTACCTCTGTTTTCTAGGCACTGCCTGAGCATAGAAACAGCTTCGGTGAAGGATCCATTCAATGAGGCGGAAACTTTTTGTAGTTCTTGAATTTCCATCTCAAAGATCCGACGGCCGCGATCCTCGTAATTAACATCGTTCACGCACTTAGCTTTAGACAAATGGGGCTCATTCTGAAAGATCAAAAGTGAATCGAATGGCAAAGTAAAATAATTACATGATTTTTCTTGCCATAAAGGCAAATTCTGGCAATTTCCCGCCGCGCTTAGCGCACCACTAATGCGACCCGTTCGTCTAGTGGTTAGGACTCCGCCCTTTCACGGCGGCAACACGGGTTCGAGTCCCGTACGGGTTGCCATTTTCACCTCAATTCTCAATAACGAGAGTTGAGGTGAATTGTTTTAAGGGGCTGGGAAAATCGGGACAAGAACCCGTAGGGGGCGAACGCAAGCCTCAGAGCCACACGTGAAGTGTGGGGAATGTGGCGAATCTGTTCTGTAGTAGCCATCTGCGGGGGAGTAAATACGATATCGCGCAGCTAGCACGGAGGGCGTCTTGTTTGAGGGCACCACAGCACTAGGCTATTGGCCAAAGACGTTACCCTTAATGGTAATTGATGGGTTCAATGCAATCGAGATTGACCAAAAAGGCATCCATCGCATTGAGGGTAAGTTCAAAGTGTTTGGGGCTGACGTTGAAATTAAAAAAGCTATGATTCATGCCTTCGTATTCGATCAGTTCGCACTTATTTTTTTTGCGGTTCATCGCTTTGGCAAATTTGGCGATATTTTGGTGTGGCACGATGGTATCAGCTTTGCCGTGAACTAGCAGCATGGGGCAAAGGCCTTTTCTTACTAGTTTTGATGGGCTGAGCTGAATAGCATTTTTTACTTCGCCGAATCGATCCATGCCTATGCCTTTTTTTGTGGTGTCGGTAATGGCGCTCAGGGCGATGACACCTAACGGGCGTGGGGAGTAGGTCTCTGGAGCCTCTGTTTCTATCTGCATGGCAAGCACAAGAGCCATGTGTGCTCCTGACGCAGCACCTGCTGCTGTGATCCTATTGGGGTCCAGTCCTAGCTCAGTATGATTGTTTTTTAGCCATAACATGGCGGCTTCGGCGTCTTCAATTGCACTTTCTGGAGTTGCGTTGGTGGCTGAGGATACCCGGTATTCGACGATGATGGCAACCATACCTCGGCTTGCAAAATGCATCGCATGAGGGGCGAATTGAGTTGTCATACTGACATCCCACATGCCGCCATGAAAAAAGATGACTGCGGGCCTGGCGTCACCCGCTTGATGGTTGTCTGGCGAAAAGCAATGAGCTATCAGCTGAGTATCGCCCACTGTGCAGTATGCATATGATTCGGCATCCTTGAGTAGTTCAAGGTTCCGCTCAGCACTGAGTGGTTTTGCCTTAGTAAGAATGCTCATAATCAATATTCCAAGTAGTGTGGCTACGATGAATGGTATGTCTGCAGGGTGTGCAACATCATGTAACTAAAAAAGGTTTGCCCTTAGCTGGAATTATTGTCCAATGTAAACCGTGATCCAGAATTATTTATTTCGTGGCTTATTAGCAGTGATGATTTCATGGGTGAGCTTAGGCTCATGTGAGGCACAGCTTTCAAACCAGCAGATCAAGTTGGCGCAATCTTTGAACGGGGTTTATAGTCAGTGGCGTGATGCAGTGGTGAGCCGCAACTATCGTGTTTGGCACCAGGCGACAGCAACGCATCGCAGAATCAGCCTGCAGAATCGTGTCTTGTCAGAAAAGGGAAGCTGGCCAGCGGATATTGTTGCATTGCCCGCGCCTCCGCCCACCTTGAAAGGTTTGAAACTACTCAGGGCTCGGAGCACGGGGATGACGGCCAAGTCGGTGTATTTCGGTAAGGTCAACTTTGGGGCGGGGAAGGTGCCTTCTGACAATATTCTCTTGGTAAGTTTTATTTATGAGGGGCGTGGGTGGAAATACGATAAAGCAGAATTTATCAACCTAGATAATCTTAAAGATGTGCGCGCACAGCTGGTAGCAGGTGATTTAGCATATGTTGATACGGAGGCTTTTATGCCCAGCGGGGTAAAACCAAAGCCACCTGCTGAGGTTCCCAGAGCTAAATACATAGCCAAGGTTTATAGCTATTGCCCAGGCAGAGAGGTGAAGGTGCGAATCAACAAGATTAGCGTGCACCGTTTTCAGGATAACCAAATGTCAGAGGTGATCATCGGAGGCGCTCGAGATGGCATCAATGATATCTCATATGAAATCAGAGATCTGCCTGGCTATAAGGGAAGCGAGCCCGTTGCGCTACGTGTGTATCTGATGTCTCAAATCGAGGGGGTGAAGCCAATCAAGGTTTACCAGTATCAAACACGGCAAGGAGATCCGCCCAAGCGGCAGGATACCGTGGTGTTTGAAGTTGGGGCAGTCGATGCGGCAAAGATACTAGGGCTGCGTTAACGCTTAACTCATGCATCAGCCCTCGTTACTCGCAAGTGAAACAACTTGTGTATTGCTTCAAAATGAACAGCTCGATATTTTGTAGATAGTTTCATGCAATCCCCCAAGCTGATAATATCAGTAAGATATCGGCTTGAAATTCCTGGGGTATCTGTGCAAGAGACAGGCCGTTATGGACAAGTGGATGCTGATAATAGCCATAATCCTTGCAGCTGTAGCAGCTGTTCAAGGAGCTCGGCACGTGCGTCGTGGTAGTAAATCTCAGTGGACAGTATTGTGGATGCTTTTCTGCTTCATTGCCCAGCTCACCATACTGAGCCTTCGTGGCGAAATGCGAGGCGGTTGCCCGTTAGGAGACACAGGAGAGGTCTTAATTTTCTCTGCATGGTCCCTGACGATGTTCTACATGGTCGTTGGTTCAGTTTACCGGCTCTCTTTATTGGGCGTTTTCACGGCTCCTCTGGTTTGTTTTTTATTGTCGATCGCGCTTATGCCTGGGCTGCTTGATGCGAGCCCTGAAAGAAAGACAGTGGTGGATGGCTGGAGAGAGTCTCATGCTGCTTTTTCTGTATTGGCATACGGAGCTTTGGGTTTAGCAGCTGTCGCAGGTTCAATGTTCATTGTTCTCAATAGGCAGTTAAAAGAAGCGCACACAGGCACGGGGCTGTTTGCCAACTTGCCGCCAGCTCGTGAGCTCAATCAAGTCGTGGGTCGTTTGTTGTGGCTTGGTTTTTTCTTGCTGACCTTGGGGCTTGTTTGCGGCCTTGTGATGGAAAAGTCAGGGGCAGCCAATAAACATCTTTATGTAGCCCTCGGTCAGTGGCTTGCTTACGCGCTATTATTGTTTCTAGAATGGAAGCGAGGCATGCCACCGCGAAAGTTGGCGATTGCAGCCGTTACATTGTTTGTCTTATCTCTGATGATTTTCCCCCTGATCAACTAAATGGAATTGATATGCATGGGACTCAATCATGAAACCGCGCCTGTTGAGGTGAGGGAGCATTTTGCTGTTTCGGAGGAGCAGTTGGGATTAATCGCGAGTAAGCTCACTGAGCTGACAACTATTGCCGAGAGCGTGGTCATCTCTACATGTAACCGTACGGAGGTCTATGTAGCTGCGGAGGATCGGCAGATGGGACTTGAGGTGTTGATGCAGCATCTATCAAAGGACCACAGTGAAGAAGAGATGTCGCACTTTTACCAGAAATGCGGTGATGAAGCTAAAAAGCACCTATTTGCACTCGTTTGTGGTCTAAATTCAATGGTGCTAGGGGAGACTGAGATTTTTGGGCAGGTGAAGAGTGCTTACAAACAAGCTCTGGAGGCAGGAGCGACCAAGGGGTTCTTAAACCGCCTTTTCCAAAAGTCCTTTGCGGTGGGTAAGCGTATTCGCACTAATACACGCATTCAGATGGGTGCAACTTCGGTAGGAAATGTGGCAGTTGACCTAGCCGAGAAAATTTTCGGCAAGCTCAAGGGTAGCCATGTCATGATTATCGGTGCCGGAGAAACCAGCCGACTCGTTGCTCAAAGTATGATTTCGCGTGGTGCAAGTAAATTGACAGTGACTAATCGATCGATGGAGCGGGCCAGGTCGTTAGCAGATGAACTCAATGGCGAAGTGGTGCCGTTCGACTCGTGGGAGGATGCACTCGTCAAAGCGGACGTTGTGGTTTCTTCAACCGGAGCCCCTGAACCAGTGTTGCGAGCAGCTCAGATTGAAGCAGTCCGAAAAATGCGTAAGTTTCGCCCCTTGTTTTTAATTGATATTGCAGTGCCGCGCGATATTGAGGCACAGGCAGGTGATATTGAGGAGGTTTACCTCTACGATATTGATAAGCTTCAGCAATTAGCAAGCAGTGCCAAAGAATCTAGAGCCAAGCAGGTTGAACTCTGTGAACAAATGATCGCAGAGGAAATTAAACAGACATCATGAAACCACTTGTCGTTGGAACACGAGGCAGCGCACTTGCTCTTGCCCAGGCTGAAATGACCGAAAATGCCTTGAGGGAGCAATTTCCTGATCGAGAAATCATCAGGAAGGTAATCAAGACGACCGGTGACAGGCGCACGGATGTTCCGCTCTCGCAAGTGGCTAAAGCTGAGGGTGTTCTTGATAAAGGAGTCTTCACCAAGGAGCTTGAGGTTGCCCTCGAGGAGGGTGAAGTAGATCTAGCAGTTCACAGTATGAAAGATGTGCCAACGGTGTTGGCCGATCACTTTGAAATTGTAGGTGCATTGGAACGAGCTCCTGTGAGAGATGTATTGATTTGTTCAGAAGCCGATAGTCTTGATGCATTGCCGGAGGGAGCAGTAGTTGCAACGAGTAGTGTTCGCAGGCAGCGCCAATTGAGTTGGTTGAGGCCAGATTTGGAGCTTGTTGATATTCGTGGAAATGTGCCAACGCGATTGCAGAAGCTGCGCGACAACGAGGAATTGGATGCCATCATGCTTGCCGAAGCTGGTCTGGTTAGGCTGGGATATGACCTCAGTGCTGAGTTAGATGGAGGCTTGCATGCTGTGGCTCTTGAAGCGGAAGATTTTCTGCCAGCTGCAGGGCAGGGGATCGTGGGTTTTGAAATTCGTAAAGGTGACGAAGATACCCAAGCGTGCGTTGATGCAATCAATCACCATGAGTCGATGCTGCTACTCAGGGCTGAGCGAGAGTTTTTACGTTTGCTGGATGCGGGTTGTCACACGCCAGTGGGCGTCAGATCATGGATCGAGGGTGGATCTCTCCATATGGCAGGCAGGGTATTTGATGAGCATTCGGACGATGACCCGACTGAATCGTCTGTGTCGGGGGAAATGACCGAGCCCGAACAGGTTGCCAGTGAACTTTACAATACTCTGAAATGAGCGGGATATGCTACTTGGCTGGAGCAGGCCCCGGTGACCTTGGTTTGGTAACACTGAAAGCAAAGCAGTGTATCGAACAGGCAGATGTTCTTGTCTACGATGCGCTGAGCAGCGCTGAGCTATTGACATGGGTAAAGGATGAATGCGAGACCATTGATGTGGGCAAACGCGCAGCAGATCACAAGCTTCCCCAAGAGCAAATTAACGAGCTTCTGGTCAAAAAAGTCGCTGAGGGCAATATTGTGGTGAGGTTAAAAGGAGGAGATCCGATGATCTTTGGCCGAGGCGGTGAGGAGGCAGCAGCACTCTCTGATGCGGGCATGAAGTTCGAGATCATCCCCGGCATCTCATCTGCGTTTGCAGGGCCTATCTATGCTGGTATCCCGCTGACACATAGAGAATATGGATCTCAACTTACTGTTTTTTCAGGTCATGATTCTCGAGATAAAGCGAACAGTGATTTGGATTACGCTCAGCTTGCCAAAGCCCCAGGCACAAAGGTTTTTCTGATGGGCGTGGCTCGGTTGCGCGAGATTACCAGCAAGCTCGTCGAGCATGGAGCGGATCAGGAGACCCCTATTGCTTTAACCCGCTGGGCAACTACGGGTCGGCAAAAAACAATCAAAGGAACTTTAGCGAACATCGCCGATATAGCGGCGGCAGAAAAATTCAAAGCGCCTGCTGTAGGTGTCATTGGTCACATAATTAACGAAATGGAAAATATTGAATGGTATGAAAATCGCCCCTTAAAGGGAAAGCGTATTGTGGTAACAAGAAGCCAAGAACAGGCGCCAGAGCTGGTTAATAAACTGAGCTCTCTGGGGGCGGATGTGATTGAGTTGCCTGTGTTGAAAATTTGCGATCCTGTTGATAAGCGTGGCTTTGTAGAATGTGTTGCCCATGTGCACACTTATGACTGGCTGGTATTTAGCAGCACGAACGGGGTGCGGAGATTTTTTGATGCGTTCTTTGCACTCTACAAAGATGCCCGTAGCCTAGGTGGTGTTCGAATAGCAGCGGTGGGGCCCGGAACCCAAGCAGCGATCGAAAGTTATCGTTTTGCTGTTGATTTAGTCCCTGAACGTCATATTGCCGAGGGTATACTTGAGACATTCAAGAATGAGCATAATGTAGATAGTCAAACGATTTTATGGGTTCGTCCTGAAAATGCCCGCCCTGTCCTTGCTGATGGATTAACAGAGCAGCATGCCATTGTTGACGAGTGCATCGCTTATCGTATTGAGGCGGAAAAAGATGACCCTACGGGGGCGGTGGAACGCCTCTCTGAAGAAGGGGCAGACATGGTGACATTTACCAGTTCTTCGACGGCTAAGTATTTCCATGAACTGGGTCTACCATGGCCTGAGGGATGCGTGGCAGCCAGTATCGGCCCTATCACTACAGCTAAATTGAAGGATTTGGGGCGCAAAGACCTCGTTGAGGCCCAAAACCACAGTATTGAGGGCATCGTGGCCGCTATCGTTGAACAGCTTGTTGACAGCTAAAAACTTTCATTTAGCTTGCAATTAGCGTAATAAGAGGCGATATTTTTCTCGCACATTAGTATCTTTATAAACAAACTAAGGTTTAAATGATTTCATTTCCCGACAACGCACCACTAGGTGATGACCAAAAGAAGCAGCTTTCATCAGTAATTGCTGGCTTAAGCTCTGAACAACGTGCTTGGGTAAGTGGTTATCTTGCAGGTTCCAATAGCCAGGCTCAAGAAAAAGCTCCGGCTACGACATCAGCCAGTCAGCCCGTTACAGTTCTCTATGGAACTGAGTCGGGTAATTCTGAAGCTTTGGCTGGCCAGTTGGCTAAGCAAGCGAAGCAAAAGGGTTACAAACCACAATTATTGAACATGTCCGATGCCACCCTTGCCAATGTTAAGGATGCACAGCGTTTGCTCGTCGTAGTTAGCACATGGGGTGATGGCGAACCTCCAGAATCCTCT
>Ga0102814_10001471_pt1 | contig 16586 bp, 13 predicted proteins | sample ColrivemetaGS741_FD_79112 | JGI IMG/M metagenome (GOLD analysis project Ga0102814, IMG submission 79112) | Estuarine microbial communities from the Columbia River estuary - Flood tide ETM metaG S.741 | ecosystem: Environmental > Aquatic > Marine > Intertidal zone > Estuary | place: USA... | reverse complement strand
GTCTTTGACGTGATGGCCGTTTCAGGAACGGGTAACGCCCGTTCCATGGCTTCCGGCGTTTCGATGGCGACGATCCCGACCATGGCTGGTATGGTTGGCGCGCTTTCAGGCGTTTTCGCAATCACCTGGCTGAATAGAAAGGCCGAAGGTGAGATCGAAAGCCTGAAAGACAATATGACTATGGATCATTGAGGAATAAATAATGCGTCAGATGTTTTCTGAAACCTCGTCTCAGGAAGAAGAGAGTGAGATTAACATTACTCCCATGCTGGACGTTGTTTTCATCATGCTGATCTTCTTCATCGTAACTGCGTCCTTTGTAAAGGAATCAGGTATTGAGGTGAACCGGCCTGATGCTCAGACTGCCGAGCTGAAGGAAAAGGCTAATATTCTTATAGCCATCACTGCCAACAATCAGATTTACGTTGACCGTCGCAAAGTAGATCCTCGTGCTGTTCGTGCGAATATCGAACGCCTGCATGCGGAGAACCCCCAGGGTACGGTGGTAATCCAGGCGGACAAGGAATCGAAGACCGAAACTCTGATTCAGGTCATGGATGCTTCGCGCCAGGCGGGTGTCTTTGACGTGGCGATTGCGGCACAAGATCGATGACATACGTACGAATAATTGTGGCCATTGTGATTGCCGCGGTAATCAATTGGGGCCTGTTGGGACTCATGCAATATTTGATTGCTACGGGTGAAAAGGCACTTTCGGATGACTCTTCGGTTCGCTTTGTCGATTTCGTACGCGTTAAGCGTGACGAGAACGTAGAGGTGAAGGAGCAGAAGCCGAAGAAGCCGCCGAAGCCAGATACGCCTCCGCCCGCTGCGCCGCCTCAGAGTCAGAACGATGTGAATCCCAATGCTATTTCTACGGCGATGGCACCTTTGGCGGCAGACAGCAGCATGAACATGGGTGGTATGAGCTTTGGCAATGCCGATGGCGATTACCTGCCGATCGTGAAAGTGGCACCCATCTATCCCCGTCGGGCGTTGACCCGGGGACTGGAAGGTTGGGTACTGCTGGAATTCACGGTGACAAAGTTGGGTACGGTGGTTGATATCAAGGTGCTCGAATCTGACCCACCCAACATTTTTGACAAGGCGGCTGTCAGCGCTGCGGCTAAGTTCAAGTACAAACCCAAGGTAGTTAACGGCGAACCTATCGACACCGCTGGTGTGCTTCATCGAATTTCATTCGAACTTGAAGATTGATAGTCAGTTCCGGTCGCCTTGAGCAAGTGAGATAATTTCGAATGCCCACAAGTACTGAAATGTTGATAAAACTGTCTAAAGCCCTGGCTCTGTCAGCGGCGGTTCTTTTTCTTTGGTCGGCAGATGCGCTGCTACTAACGGATCAGGGCGCGGCTTACGCTCAGGCTAGCGACGACAAAGAGGCGAAGACGCGAAAGACTCCTGCGATGCGGGAAAAGGTCTATAAGCGTTTGGCCGAGGCCCAGGAGTTGGTGGAATCCGGTGATACCAACGGTGCCGTGTCTGTCCTGACGGAACTTAAAGGCATGCGCGATCTTAATGCCTACGAGGTTGCCCAGGTCTGGTCGTTCTTTGGTTACATCTATTACTCTGCGGAAAATTATCCCGAGAGTATTAAAGCGTATGAGATGGTTCTCCAGCAGCCAGAAATCCCGGTTGCCATGGAAAACACGACCATGTACACGCTGGCGCAGCTTCATTTCACCCAGGAAAACTATTCGAAGGCTGAAAAGATGCTGCTTCGTTGGTTCGAGTCTGCGGTGGATCCGGGTCCTGAACCCTATATTCTGCTTGGCCAGCTTTACTACCAGTTGGAACGCTACAAAGATGCGATTGTTCCGGTAGAAACCGCTATTCGTCTTGCGAAGGAAAGTGGCCGGGAGATCAAGGAAAACTGGTGGTTGTTGCTGCGAGTCTTCTATTACGAGCTCGAGAACTATCCGAAAGTGATAGAAATTCTGGAGATTCTGGTAAAAGAACACCCGAAAAAAGAGTACTGGGTGCAGTTGTCAGGCATGTATGGCGAGATGGGTAAACAGCGTCAACAGTTGTTTGCCTACGAGGCCGCGTACATACAGGGCTATCTGGAAAGTAATTCCGAACTGGTAACCATGGCTCAGCTCTACATGCAGGATAACGTTCCTTACAAGGGTTCAACTGTCCTGGAGAAGGGTTTAAAGGAAGGTAAGGTAGATAAGAACTACAAAAATTACCGTCTCCTGGCCCAGGCCTACCAGATGGCGAGAGAAGACAAGAAGTCTCTCGCGCCCTTGCAAGAGTCAGCGAAGTTGGCCGAAGACGGTGATCTGTATTTCCGCCTGGCCCAGGCTTATTCGAATCTTGACCGTTGGCAGGATTGCGTCGACGCGGTTGACAAGGCCCTAAATAAAGGGGACCTCAAGCGTGTAGATACTGCATACGTGTTGAAGGGCATGGCCTATTTCAACATGGATAACCTTGGCGAGGCGCAAAAGGCCTTCGAACAGGCACGTAAAGACGAGAGAAGCAGGCGCAGTGCTGATCAATGGCTTTCCTATATTGCTAGTGAACGTCAAAGGCAGTCAGAACTGGATCGCGCCCTGGCCGCTCTGAAAAGGTAATAACGAGGGGTTCCTTGCTGTTTGCAGGGTATTCCTGGGTTGCCGCTAGTGTTCAGTCGAAGCAATTTGTTCGGCTAGGCACCAGCGGCAATTTTTTATGTCCGGCCGACCCAACTGCACACGTCGAACTGCTGGGGACGGGGACAGGTTTTTAAGGAATGCCGATTTACCCTTGGGGAGTATTTTCCTGCTATCGGTTTTAAAGGCCCTGGTGCCGAGATAATCAGTAAATGAAAACCTTACATCACAAGATTCCGTCTGAAGTGCCAGCCTGGCTTCGCAGCTCGGTTCTTGGTTTTTGTCTATGTATCGCCACCGGAACATCGTGGGCTGCGGTGCCCGTCGGCCCCGAACCGGCTGAGTCGGCATCGGACGTATCTGCTCATATGTCCTATTGGCTAGACCTCCAGGGGGTTGCATCCCAGCAACTGGACGCAAATTCTGATCAATTCACACCAGGCATTATTCCGCCGTCTGAAAAAGACCCGGCCGGCCTGCGTAGAGACACCCTGTACTTTGTCTCCTACCAGGTGGTCAGCCTGGGATTGCTGTACATGGCGCCTGAAAGCGTCTCTAACTGGACTCCCGAGAAGAAGGAGGATGCCAACTTCTCGAAGTGGTGGAACAACGTTTCCAATCCGCAATGGGACTCTGATACTTGGTGGATCAATTACGCGCTGCATCCATACTGGGGTGCCGCGTATTTCGTCAGGGCGCGGCTCAGAGGCTACGATTCCACGGAGAGTTTTTGGTACTCGTTCGCGTTGTCTTCAGTTTATGAGTTCGGCGTAGAGGCTATTTTTGAAGAGCCGTCCATCCAGGACATCTTCGTTACCCCTGCGCTGGGGGCGGTTCTGGGAAGCGCGTTCATGAATGTTCGTGAGGACATTTACGCCAAACAGCTCACTGAGTCGGGTATCAACGGGTGGGACAGATTCTTGCTGGGTGCAACAGACCCTCTGGGCTGGCTTAATCGGCAAGTGGATAAACTAGTGGGCTATGACGCCCAGGTGAGCGTTTCGCCCTTCCACGGCAGATCCAGAGCCCCTGGAGGCGCGGAAATGGGGTGGGACTCGATGCAGGGAACCCAAATCGACGAAACCGTCTACGGCCTTCAATTCACCGTTCGTTGGTAGCCTAATAGTTGAATCAGTGGGTACGTAGCCCGGATGCTGACACGGTTCGGCTGATTACCTGGCGTATTTTGGCGAGCAATAAGCGGTCAGGCTGGGGAATCTCGATATAGTCGGCAATTCCCTGCTGCAAGGCTTTCACCGCATCATCGATGTTGGCCTGCCTGGCAATGATAATCGTCGCTCCAGAAAGGCCCCGCTGGGACAATTGCGCGATGAACTCAGGGCTCTTTTCCCCTAATTGATCTCCATCCGCAAGGATGCAGCCAACCTCAATTCCCTCGGATTCCGCCAGGAAGCTTTCCGCTGACTGGTAGTGGATGATTGGGGAATCAAGGTATGCCAGGAGCTTGCCCAACTGCAGATTCATGCCGGGATCGCTCTCAATCACGCATACTGCTGGCCCAATTTGTGGAATTTCGGTCTGCCGATCCATAGTCCTGCTCTAGGCTCCCGGGGTGAATCCATTTTCGGTTCGGGAGAGCTAGAGCAAGTATGGGGGCGCAACTTTCCGCACAATATACGGAAATGAACCTAAGACGGGGTGGGAAAACCGCAGGGAAGCGGTTTAACCGGGATTCCGCAGTCTCATTACCATTCTGACCAGGTGGGCGAGGGAAGATGCTCGCATTTTGTCCATAACCCGGGCGCGATGAATTTCGACGGTACGCTGGCTGACTTCAAGATCCGCAGCAATGACCTTGTTCGGTCGACCGTCCACGATCAGTTCCAGGACTTCTTTTTCACGCGGGGTCAGGTTCGACAGGCGCTCCTCGATATCCCGGGTTTCCAGCAACTGGGCCCGGTTGGAGGCGTCCTGCTCAATAGCCTTGTTGATCCGATCCAGCAGGTCCTGGTCCCGGAAGGGCTTTTGAATGAAGTCTGCAGCGCCATATTGGATGGCCTTTACCGCCATTGGCACGTCACCATGACCGGTAATGAAAATGATCGGCAGAATTGCATGGATTTCATTCAGCTTTTCCTGAAGTTCCATGCCACTCATTCCGGGCATACGAATATCGAGAACCAGGCAGCCGGGGCGGTCTGGATCGTATGCCTCCAGGAATTCAGCGGCGCCTGAGAACGTCTCAGCGCTGAGGCCCACTGACCTCATGAGCATTTTCAGGGAGTCGCGAACTGGTTCGTCGTCGTCAACAATAAAAACAGTTGGTTTGTCGGCGGGATTATCTTTTTTCACAATCTAGTCTCGCGAGGCTACTGAAGGGAGGGTGAAGTAAAAACAGGCGCCGCCCCTGGGGTTGTTCTCAAATTTGAGTTCACCACCATGGGCATTGGCAATGGATCGGCTAATAGACAATCCCAGACCCATTCCTGCTTCTTTCGAAGTCCGGAAGGGCGAAAAAACATTGGCCAGCATCTCTTCCGAGACACCCGGGCCGTTGTCATGGACCGTTATTTTAATCCAATCCGGGCTGGGGATGTCAGTTCTGATAACAATTTTACCCTTTTTACCGACATCGTGTATTGCTTCCAGGGCATTACGGATCAAATTCAGGATGACCTGCTGTAACTGGACCGAATCGGCGGCCACGTTTGGCAGGTCCGGTGTGAGTTGCAAATCGATATGAGTGTTATCGCTCTTGATGTCCGTTTCCGCGAGCTTCACCACGTCCCGAATCAGTTGATTACAGTCCAGGTGCTCACGATTCGTTGTTTTTTGCCTGACCAACCGCCTCAGACCGCGAATTACCTCGGCAGCGCGTTGCGCCTGCTTGTCCATCAACTCCATGGTTTCCGACAAGTCGGCCACATCCACATGATTCTGGGCAAGGAAGCGCTTGCCTGCCTGGGCATAGGTTGAAATCGCCGTTAATGGTTGGTTGATTTCATGGGCTATACCGGCAGCCATTTCGCCGAGAGTGCTTAGTCGCGCCACATGGGTGAGGCGTTCGCGCAATTCGCCAGCCTCGTCTTCAGATCGGACCCGATCGGTGAAATCCTGGATTTGCACGATCAGGAATTCTGGTCGCTCCGACTGGTCATGCACAGCACCGGCACTGAGCTCTACATGAATGGTCTCCCCGGTCCTGGTCAGCATACGACAGCGCATGGAGGTTGCCGGGGTATAAACCTCTCCGGTCAGGCCTTCCATGAGTGCCTTGACAGCTTCCTGATCCTCTTTGTGAACCGCTTCGATGAATGAGTAACCCACCAATTCATCCTGGGTCGCGCTCAGGAGGTTGCACAGCGAGTTGTTCAGGGTTAGCAGGCGCCCGGTCAGGTCCAGGGTCATGGTGCCCAGGGGTGCGTTCTCGAAGATGAGGTTCAGCTCTTCCTCTCGGAGTCTGAGTTGGTTCTCGGTTTGCCGCTTAACGGTGACGTCGTCACCCGAACTCAGGGTTCCTGATATTTTGCCCTGGGCGTCGCGTAACACGGCATTTCGCCAGGCGATCAGGCGGCGAGCGCCAAAACGGTTGAGAACATAGGCCTCTGACATCTGGTGCCAGGACTTGGTGCCGCCGACCATTTGATCGAATTGTTTTCGGGCAGATTCACGCTTGTTCGCAGGAATGCAGGTATTGAACCAGTCTTTGCCGAGCAGTTCCGATTCCTGGTAGCCGAGAACCTCGCAGCCCCGGCGGTTAATCAGGGTTACCCGACCTGAGGTATCCAGGCCCAATAAGATGACATCCGCCAGGTCCAGGTAGTTCTGGGCCCGGTCGCGTTCGACCAACAAGGCTTTTTCGATGGTTTTGCGTTCGCTGATATCCCGAATGATTCCGACGAAATGCGGGCTGCCTTCGGTTGTTGCTTTGCCTACCGATAATTCGGCGGGGAAAATCCGTCCTGATTTGTGGCGTCCGGTCACCTCGCGTCCAAGACCGATAATTCTGGGCACACCGGTATTGTGGTAATTATCCATGTACCGGTCATGTTCCCGGGCATAGGGCTCAGGCATCAGGGTTTTCAGGTTCTTGCCAATAATTTCGGCTTCGGAATAGCCGAACATCAGTTCCGCGGCACGGTTGAACGTCTCAATGTTGCCTTTGTCGTTGGCAACAATGATCGCGTCCACTGCGGCGTCCAGTAGCGCTTGAAAGCTTGAGTCAGAGCGGGAATTTTCGTCGGTCATCGTAAATTATTTTGATTATGATATGCATTGCGTAGGTACTTACCACAGGATACCCGGTTGGCGATCATAATTGTGAAATAATAGCGTTTCCAACTGATGACCAACAACCGAAATCTCTTGTTGTTGGCTGGAGATACAATCGTGAAACCACGTTTTGAAAGGATTCTGGTCGTGGTTAGCTCTACCCGGGAGCGACAAGCGGCTCTTGAGCGCGCAATTGTCCTGGGTAGATCCTACCGTTGCCCGGTTGAAGCATTTGTCTGTATCTATGACCCCTATATCGCGGGCGAGCGGTTCGCCGACAGTGAGGGGCTGGAAAAGGCCAGGGAGGCACTCAAGGTCTCTACTGGCGAGTGGCTGAAAGCCCGCCTGTCGGAAATCGACAGTCAGGGTGTTGAATTATCCACTCACGTGGGCTGGGGATCGCCATTGTGTGAGGCGGTGCTGGCCCGGGCAGCATTGATTGGTGCCGACTTAATCGTCAAGGATACCCACCATCATCCTCACCTGGAGCGGGCCCTGTTTAGTAATACGGACTGGAACCTTCTCAGGGGGTTTGAGGATGCATTGTGGTTGGTTAAGGCCGGGGACTGGCCCGAGCATCCCGTGATCATGGCCGCCGTGGATCCGGTGCAGGAGCATGAACGCCCCCATAACCTGGATCTTCGCATTCTTGATGTGGCCGGTTCTGTAACAGAGGTTTTTTCCGGTGATTTGCATGTGGTCCATGCTTATCCAAGCATCAGCAACTCTGTTCTTGCCATAAGTGCGATTCCAGGGGCAGCGGGTTTCCCGCTTGAAATATCAGAGGATGTGATCGTAGAAGAGCATCGGGAAGCCCTGAATGAGTTAATTGCCGGGCATGCAGCACCAGGAACAGAAGTGCATTTCGTCTCGGGTAGCCCACGGGATGTGCTGCTGGAGCACCGCGAGATCACCGGCGCGAATGTCGTGGTAATGGGCGTGGTTGCACGCGGAATCTTGAAACGACTCATGTTGGGAAGCACTGCTGAGCAGGTCCTGGATCTTCTGCCTTGTGATATTTTGGCGGTAAGGGCTGCCGAGGATGAGTGACACGGTCCCCGGATAAATTCCCCGCTAGAGACTATCTTTCCGGAGTAGGGCTACCGATAATGCCCGCCGGGAAGCCCCGGCAGTCGATGAGATAATTGGCTGGGGGCTTTCGATTACTCAATGAATTATTTTTTTTGCAGGAGAGCTATTGATGGCTATTAAAATCGGCGACACCATCCCGTCCGGGAAATTTGGAATCATGACCGAGGCAGGGCCTGGTGCAATTAGCACTGATGAGCTGTTTTCAGGCAAGCGGGTCGCGATTTTTTCAGTGCCGGGCGCGTTTACCCCCACCTGTTCGGCCAAGCATGTACCTGGCTTTGTAGCCAACGCTGCCGCACTCAAAGCCAAGGGTATCGACGATATCGGATGCTTCTCAGTGAACGACGTTTTCGTAATGCATGCCTGGGGTAAGGATCAGGGTGCAGGCGAGGCCGTGAAGATGCTTGCCGATGGCAACGGGGAATTTGCCCGGGCAGTGGGTTTGGAACTCGATGCCACCGGTTTTGGCATGGGTCATCGCTCGCAGCGCTTTTCAATGGTAGTCAACGATGGCGTGATCGAGAAGTTGTTTGTTGAAGCGCCCGGGGCCTTTGAGGTCAGCAGCGCTGAGCACATGCTCGCAAATCTGTAAGAACCTCTCTCGCGACCGCATCGTGAGCAGGCTTGAGAAATAAAATGGGCCGGACATGTGTGAACATGACCGGCCCGTTTTTTTAACAGGACCCGAAAAGGCCCTTTACTGGTTTAACCCAGTTTAGATTCCAGTTCAGGAATAACCGTGAACAGATCAGCGACCAGGCCGATGTCGGCCATTTCGAAGATCGGTGCCTCGGCGTCCTTGTTCACTGCAACGATAGTGCCCGCGTCCTTGATGCCGGTGACGTGCTGGATGGCGCCAGAGATTCCGAAGGCGATATACAGTTCCGGTGCAATGATCTTGCCGGTCTGACCCACCTGGGTTTCGTTAGGGACGTATCCGGCATCTACAGCGGCCCGGGTTGCGCCTACTGCTGCACCAAGCTTGTCAGCAAGCTTGAACACCATGTCGAAGTTTTCCTTGCTGCCCAGTGCGCGGCCACCACAAATCACCCGTGAGGCGGTTTGCAGGTCAGGCCTGTCGCTGGCTGCTGCCTTCAATTCACCGTAGCGGGTATGTGTTGGCAGGTTGGCATCAACGCTGAGAGCTTCGACTGCTGCAGAGCCACCGCTGGCGGCGGTCTTGTAGGAGGCGGAGCGTACAGTGGCTACCAGTTTGCGATCTGCCGAGGCTTCTACCGTGATGATAGCTTCGCCGGCATAAGTCGGACGCTGGAAGGTATACGGGCCAATAACAGTCATGATATCGCTGACTTGTCCTACACCCAGCAGACCCGCCACTCGTGGCATCAGGTCTTTACCGAAGGTGGTTGAGGGGCCAAGGATATGGCTATAAGGCTCGGCCATGGCGGCCACCTGGGGCGCGATTATCGCGGCCAGTGGTTTGGCGTTTGCCTCGTTGTCCACATGCAGAACCTTTGCCACGCCCGCCAGGCCTGCGGCCTGGGAAGCAATGTCAGCGCCAGAGGTGGCAAAAACAACGATGTCGATTCCGTCGTTTTCTATGCCTGTGGCGCAGCTCACACATTTTGAGGTGCTGCTATTAAGTGTACTGCCGTCATGTTCGGCAATGATAAGAATGCGTCCCATTACAGTAACCCCTTATCCTTTAGTGCGCTGATCAATCCGTCCACGTCTTCAACCATGACGCCTTTTTGGCGCTGGGCGGGCGGGTCGGTCTTTACGATTTTCAGTTGTGGCTCCAGGGCGACGCCCAGGTCTTCCATGGACAGCGTCTCAAGCGGCTTGCGCTTGGCTTTCATGATGTCCGGCAACTTCACGTAACGAGGTTCGTTGAGGCGAAGATCGGCGGTTAACACGGCCGGCAGATCCACCTCGATGGTTTCCAGACCGCTGTCAACTTCCCGGGTAACGGTGGCTTTTCCATCGGCAAAGGTTACTTCAGACACACAGGTCGCCTGGGGGCGGTCCCACAAGGCTGCCAGCATGGCACCGGTCTGCCCGTTGTCATCGTCAATAGCCTGCTTGCCCACGATGACAAGTTCAGGAGATTCCTTCTCAATCAGCTTGAGCAGGGTGCGAGCGGCATCCAGCGATTCAACCAATTCATCAGTCTGAACCAGTATTGCCCGGTCAGCGCCCATGGCCAGTCCGGTTCGCAATTGCTGCTGAGCATCGGCCGGGCCAATGCTTACCGCAATGACTTCCTCAGCCTCTCCACGTTCCTTGATGCGTAATGCCTCTTCAAGGGCAATCTCATCAAACGGATTAATGCTCATCTTCACCCCATCGGTGATTACGCCAGAGCCATCCGGTTTGACACGAATACGCACGTTGTAATCAACGACACGTTTCAGGCCCACCATGATCTTTTTCATTGAATTACCTCTAATTGCCGCATGATCCTGAGTCCGTCTCCACTCGCGGAGACGCCATCGTACGGAGAAGGCGAGGGCGCAAAACTCAACCCTATGCAGTCCTCGCGGATGCCTTCTGACGCTCGGATAATAACCTATTGCGCTGCAACAAGCATCGGGGGATACCGTAACACCGCGAGGCCCGATAAAAGTGCTAAAAGTGGTTAATTTTTCGCCAAACAGGCCATTGTTTGCAGCCGGTAAAAGGAATCTGAATTCACTGTTGCCTGTAGCTGCGTTAGGCCCGTAGGATGGCGGTAGCCGGGCGGTATGGTTTGGGCCGGGGCACAGTAAGGAAGGAAATTTGTGAAGCAGGGGATAGATTCACCGCTGTCGGGACTGCGGGTGCTGGATTTAAGCAGAATCCTGGCCGGGCCATGGGCGAGCCAATTGTTAGGAGACCTGGGTGCGGACGTGGTTAAAGTGGAGCGGCCGGGAGTTGGCGATGATACCCGTCGGTGGGGTCCTCCGTTCCTGAAAGACAGGCAAGGCGATGATACCCGTGAGTCTGCGTATTACCTGTGTGCCAATCGAAACAAGCGATCTCTTGCCGTGGATATTTCCAGCGACGCAGGTCAGGCGCTACTGAAAAAAATGGCGGCTACCGCCGATGTGCTGATCGAGAATTTTCGGGTGGGCACCATGGAGCGGTATGGCCTGGACTACCATCGACTGAAAGAGGTTAATCCCGGCCTGGTTTACTGCTCCATTACTGCCTTCGGGCAAGACGGTCCAGAAGCTGCAGCGCCGGGTTACGATGCGATGATCCAGGCCCGGGGTGGTCTGATGAGCATAACCGGGGTGGCAGACGGGCAACCTGGGCAGGGGCCCCAGAAGGTCGGGGTGGCGATGGCCGACCTGACTACCGGCATGTACGCGGCTTCGGCCATCCAGGCTGCTTTGCTGGCCCGGTACCGGACCGGTGAAGGACAGCACATCGATATGGCCCTGTTTGACAGCCAGGTGGCCATGCTCGCCAACCAGGCCAGTAATTACCTGGTCGGTGGCCAGGTGCCGGGGCGGATGGGAACCGCTCACCCTAATATCGTTCCCTACCAGGCGTTTGCTACCGCCGACGGTCACTTGATGCTGGCGGTGGGCAATGATCGCCAGTTCGCCAGGTTGGTTAGCGCCATGGGATTGCCCGATCTGGCCAATGAGCCGCGTTACGCCACGAACCTGGCGCGCACAGAGAATAGGGTAGAGCTTGTTCAGCTTCTCCAGGGCCGCTTTCTCCAGCAGACCAGTGGGAGCTGGGCGGAGCGCCTGGGTGAGGCGGAAGTGCCATTTGGCCCGATTAACCGGATTGACCAGGTGTTCGACGATCCGCAGAGTCATTATCGGGGCCTGAAGATCGACTTGCCCCATAGTGAGGCAGAATCCGTGCCTACAGTGGCGAATCCGATCCGGTTTTCCGATACCCCGGTGAGTTACCGTTACGGACCACCCACCCTGGGTGAGCATAGTCGCGAAGTCCTGCAGGAGTGGTTGGGCCTGGAGCAGTCTGAGCTTGATACGCTCTCCAGTGACGGGGTGATATGAAAAACACTAACAGCTGTGAATCCCATGCCCAAAATACTTTAACTAATGACGATAACCGATTGATAAATGGATAAAGTATTAGAAGCGCTATCGCGTTCTGAATTGGTCCTGACGCCTACCAAGCGCCTGGCCAGGGAATTGGCGGCCAGCTACAACCGGGAACAAATACGTTCTGGTGTGCGGGCCTGGGACACGCCGAGACTGCTGCCCTGGCAAGCCTGGCTGGTTCAACTCGAAGAGCAGGCCAGGTGGTCCGACTCCTCGGATCATGGCCTGGTACTGAATACGGAACAGGCGCGACTGGTCTGGGAAAAGGTGCTGCATGAGTCCGGCCTGCTTGCGGCACACGTTCCGGCCTCTTCGATGGTTGGTGAAGTCATGCGAGCGTATCGCACTGCTGCCGAGTACCGGATCACAATTCCGGCGCCGGAGGCAGCCTCCAATGACAACATTGCCGCTTTCTCTGCCTGGGTGCGTCAGTACGACGCCAGGTTGAGAGAAAAGGGATGGATTGATCCGGCCCGGATTCCCGACCTGATTGGGAAATCTGCCCGTTCCGGACTCCTGGCGCCTGAAACCCTGAGCCTCATTCAAGGGGATGAGTTGTGTACCCTCCATAAAGACCTGTTGGCCAGCCTTGCCGATGCTGGCTGGACGATAAATATCCTGTCGTTGGATGAGACGGCCGGGGATGCTGTGAAGGTGCTGGCAGAGAATCCTGATGATGAAATCGAGTTGGCAGCCCGCTGGGCAAGGCAACGGCTTCAGAGCTCACCGAACAAGCGTTTGGCCGTGATCGTCTCTGACCTGGCGGAGCGTCGGGACAGCGTGGCCAGGACATTCACCGAGGTGCTTGCGCCAGAGCTGATGTTGCCTGGGATAAGTTCGTCCGCCTTGCCATTCCACCTGTCCATAGGCAAGCCGCTGGCTGAGCATGCCATGGTCAGCCAGGCCCTGGCCCTGCTGGAATGGGTGAGCGGTGAAACCGGCTTGCCCACGGTCAGCAGAGTGTTGCGGGCACAGTACCTGGCCCCGGAGCCCGAGGCGGTTTGGCAACGCGCCGACCTGGAGGCCCGGCTACGTTCCAAGGGATGGCGAAACGTGGAGCTTGCCAGTGCCGTGGCGTATAACCGTGAAAGCAAGAATCCGGATCCCGGAATGGAAGGCAGCCTCGGGTTGCTGGCAGAGTTGCCTGAAGCCGATATTGGCCGGGCACTGCCCAGTGTTTGGGCGGAGAGGTTTAACCGCTGGTTGGCCCAGGCAGCCTGGCCGGGTTATCGCCCCCTGGATAGCATGGAATACCAGGTGTTTGAGGCCTGGAAGAGCTTGCTCGGCGACTTTTCCCGGCTAGACCAGGTTACCGAGACCCTGGAATCCACAGTGGCCCTGGGACGCCTGAAGAAACTTGCCCGGGACAAGGTGTTTCAGGCTGAGGCCGGCGAGTTACCGGTGCAGATCATGGATCCCAGAGAAGCACAGGGTTTGCATTTCGATGGGGCCTGGATGACTGGGTGGACCGATGAGGCCTGGCCACAGCCGAGCCAGCCATCACCGTTTTTGCCCATAGCGGCCCAGGTCGCGGCGGCGGTGCCGGGGGCAGGCCCGGATCAACAGTACCTGGCGGCCAGGACCACCTTTGGACGCCTGGAGGCGGTGGCGCCAGAGTGTGTGTTCAGCTGGGCTGGCAGCCAGGACGAGCGACCCATGCGGCCCAGTGCCTTGATCAGTGATCTTGAGACGGTGGTGCCAGAGTTGGCGGACCACGAGTATTACCGCCAGGTGCTCCAACGCAGTGGTGAGTCCGAAGATCGTCCCGTGGCAGGGCTGCCGGAAATTCCCGCCGGCTCGAAGGTTTCCGGGGGCATCCAGGTCATCGAGCGACAGTCGGTTTGCCCCTTTCGCGCCTACGCGCAACACCGGCTCAAGGCGGAGCCACTGGAGTCACCAGGTCCTGGCATAGACGCCAGGGAGCGAGGAACCCGGGTTCATCGTGCCATGGATGCCATCTGGAAGCGCCTCAAGTCCCACCAGGGGCTGTGTGTCCTGGAGCCGGATGCACTGGGTGCCCTGGTTGAGGAAGAGGTTGAAAAGGCCTTTGACGGAGCTTCGGTGAACACTCCGGGACAAGGACGGGGGCGCTTGATTGAGATGGAGCGCAAGCGGGTATCCAACCTGGTTGCTGCCCTCATGAATATCGAAAGAGACCGGCCACCGTTTACCGTGGAAGAGCGGGAACAAGGTACGGAGCAGGAGTTGGGTGGACTGGTCCTGAGTATCCGTCCGGATCGCGTTGATGTGCTTCCCGATGGTCGCCAAATGATTCTCGACTACAAGACCGGCAAGGCGAACCCTGGCGACTGGTTCAAGGAGCGCCCTCAGTCGGTACAGATGCCCGTGTATCTTGTTGCCCGTGAATCCCGGGGACAAGGCGCTATGTTCGTCACCTTGAGTGCCGGCAACGTGATGTTCGCCGGCGCCCTGGCCGACGAGGACATGATGCAGGGCGACACCAAGCAGTGTAAGCAACTGAACTGGAACAAGGCCTCGGGACTTGAACGCTGGGAAGACTTGTTGATTGCATGGCGGGAGCGATTTATTCGCCTTGCAGAGCAATTTCGGCGCGGGGAAATCCAGGTAGATCCGGCGGACAACGGCAAGGTGTGCCAGTACTGTCATCTGCAAACCCTGTGTCGTGTGACGGAACGAGGACGGGCGGCGTCAGATGAAGAATAGTCCTGAAAACATGTTGCCAGTCGACGCCCGGGCCCGGGAAACCGCGCTGGATGTCGAAGGTTCATTCATCGTCCAGGCGCCGGCCGGCTCGGGTAAGACCGAGTTATTGATCCAGCGTTATCTCAAGTTGCTGGCCCGGGTTGAATCACCCGAGCAGATCCTGGCCATCACCTTTACCCGCAAGGCCGCAGGTGAAATGCGGGACCGTGTCATGCAAAGCCTTGAGATGGCCAGGCATGCGGCTCCGGAAGAGCCGCACAAGAAACTTACCTGGTCCCTGGCAAGGGATGTCCTGGAGCAGGATGAGAAGCAGGCCTGGCATCTTCAGGATAGGCCCGGGCGCATGTCGATCATGACCATCGACTCATTCAACTCGGTCCTGGCCAGGCGAATTTCCATGCCAGCAGGTTTTCCTGCCTCCGCCGGAATCAGTGAGCGGCCCAAGGAATTGTACGAACTGGCTGCTGAGCGGGTTCTTGAACGCCTGGGTGCAACAGGCGCTGACGGTAAATGCGTGGAAATCCTGGTGGCCCACCTGGATAACAACCTGCCACGGGTGGTGGAGTTGCTATCCGGGATGCTGGCCCGCCGTGACCACTGGTTGCGGTACATCGTACGCAGTGATTCCCTGGATTCCCCTCGCGAATTCCTGGAAACCTCCATTGCCCGGGTCATCGACGAGAGCCTTGAAGATGTGGCCCGGGTTATTCCTCGCGGCTTGCTGCAGGAACTGGTTTCGATTGCTGCCGAGGCTGCTAAATTTGCACCAGATTCGGCGGGTTCTGTGCATAAATACGCAGGCCTGGATGGCGCGCCTGGGCCCCACGCCGACCAGGTGGACGCGTGGCAGGCAGCGGCCGACATGTTGCTCACCGGCACCGGAACAGTTCGAAAGTCCGTTACCAAGCGAGAAGGGTTCCCCACCACTGAGGCGCCACTCAAGAACAGGATGAAGGCCCTGCTGGATGAGTTGCGTGAGATAGAGGGGGCTGACAAGGCCCTGGACTCGGTGCGCAAGTTACCCCCGGCCCGTTACACCGAGGGCCAGTGGCAGGTGCTTGAAGCCCTGATGTCGCTGTTGCAACTGGCGGTAGCGGAACTCAACGTGTTGTTCGGGGAGCGCGACCAGACGGACTACGCTGCAGTGGCCATGGCGGCAGTGCGATCGCTGGGGGAGGACGAGTCTCCGACGGACCTGGCCCTGTACCTGGATCATCGCCTGCAACATATCCTGGTAGATGAGTTCCAGGATACCTCCAATGGTCAGTACCAGTTGCTACGACAACTGGTGGCCGGCTGGACTGCGGATGATGGTCGGACCTTGTTTTGTGTCGGCGATCCGATGCAGGCGATTTACCGTTTCCGTGAAGCCAAGGTGGGTTACTACCTGGATGCCAGGGCAAGGGGCATTGGCGAATTGGCACTACGCCCCCTGACACTGGAGGCTAATTTCCGCAGCCGGCCCGGTGTCGTGGACTGGGTTAACCAGGTTTTCCCTGAGGTGTTCCCCCGGGAGGAAGACCTGACCATGGAGGCGATTTGTTATAGCCCCTGCCAGGCGACCCGGGCTCCCGGTGTAATGCCGGCGGTTGAGTTGCACGGCTTTGTTGGAAGAAGCGATGGGGAGGAGGCCGCTGCGGTGGTTGCCCTGACAAGGCAAGCCCTGTCCGAGGACAAGGACGGGGAGATTGCGGTGCTGGTGAGAGCGCGGTCCCATCTGAGCGCAATCACTGAGGCATACCGTGCCGCAGGCATTGACTACCGTGCCGTGGATATTGAGAGCCTCGCTGAGCGTCCGGTGGTACTGGATCTGTTGGCACTTACCCGTGCGCTGCTGCATCCGGCTGATCGCACTGCATGGCTGAGTGTGTTGCACGCTCCATACTGCGGACTGCACGAGGCGGATTTGTTGTGCCTGGCCGAGCAAGCTGGCAGC
>Ga0102814_10001469_pt1 | contig 16605 bp, 15 predicted proteins | sample ColrivemetaGS741_FD_79112 | JGI IMG/M metagenome (GOLD analysis project Ga0102814, IMG submission 79112) | Estuarine microbial communities from the Columbia River estuary - Flood tide ETM metaG S.741 | ecosystem: Environmental > Aquatic > Marine > Intertidal zone > Estuary | place: USA... | reverse complement strand
GGTAAATCCCAAAACCTTGAATTTCCTATTTTTTCTACTAATTGTGAAAAAGTTAGGTTTGAATAATTTATTTTCATTTTATAATTAATCTAAAAAAAGTGTTTTTATTAATGCACCTAAAAAACCTGTAACCAAAACTCCTGTAACAAAACCTAATTGTTTTATAATCAAAGTTATCTTTACATTTTCTTTTTGTACAAAATCTAAGTCTTGTCTGACAAACTCTAGTTCTTTTTTTAATAGTTCTACTTGTCCTATTAAACCTCTATCTCCTGATAAAGTATTACCAATTAGTGCAGATTTAATTTCAGAAATGTCAATTTTTATCTCCTCCACACTCTGTTCCATATTTACAAATTTATTTTTTTCGTCAACATTCATATCTATAGGTTTATATTAAAAAGGAGGAGTGATTTACCCCTCCTTTTTGTTTAAAGTTTATTACTGTATTGAAACTGGTTCTACACCTGCTTTTGCAGCTAACTTATTAATATAATCCTCTAAGTTTGATTGTCTTCCATATTCTGCCCATACGATGTATGTCATACCCATATCTGAAGTTCTTCCCATACCTTGAGAGTATCTTGAATCATGAATTGTTATTTCATAAGATACATACTGTTTAGAAAACTCTAATACAGACTCTTCTCCTAATACTGCTTTAGCATATAAGTTATCTCTATGTCTGATTTCTCCATCAAAGTATACTCTTGAACGCTCTTCATGACCCATTAAGTGACCACCTAAGTTATCTCTATCTTGTGCTCTTGACAAACGTCTAACTTCAAAAATATCTGCATAAATTGGGTCAAATGAGTTATTTACCTCTTCTACATAACCACCACTTACTGAAATTCTTGCTGAAGTTTCGTAGAAAGGAATTTGGTCACGAGAAATATCTGTTGGATACCACACAAATGGTTTTCCTGTTAATCTTAATCCCATTTTAGCTGTTTCACTTGTAGCTGTAGTAATTAATTCCCACTCTGTAAAGTCATAGGCTTGTGGAGCTGTTGAACTAAATTGTCCTAAGAAAATTGGGTCACACTCATCACATACAATATTAGTAGTAACTTGTGTAGAATAAACTGCTTGACATCCTCCTGAAGTAGCAGTTGTTAAATAGTCAATTGCTCCTAAAGTACCAGCTAAGTCTGTTGTTGCGTTTGTAATAGATATTGAAGGAAATCCTGTTGCTGAATCTACAAAAGTTAAAACTCCTGCATTTGCTGTAACAACTGCTCCTGTAGCTTCTAAAATATCTGCTGCATGTGCTGTTACAAAGTTATCTGCTGTAGTTGATAAACTTGTATCAAAAGTTGCTAAGTAATTAATACCTCCAATATTTACATTAGCTGTACCTGAAGTACCTGTTAATGTTAAATCTCTTGAAGCTTGCCCTGTTGGTGCTCCTGCTTCAATAACTAATTCAGGGTATGCTGCTTGTAACTCTGCTAAACGAGAACCATCACAGTCATCATCTTTTAATTGAATTTTATAATTTTCGACTGAAGCATAACAAGTATTTCCTGCTACCCAAGCAGTAGATGCTACTGTATCGTCATAACATACTGTATTAATATCTCCTAATAAAGATATAATAGCTGTTGATTTTATATCACTTGCATCTAAGAAAGTTGTAATTTCTGCATCAGTTAATTCGTTATCTAATATTACTGTATAAGAGCCAAAACCTTCTACTTGTCCAACTTTTACAACTGAATCTGCTACAAAACCTGGTAAATCATCTACTGTAGTTGATAAGTCTACTCCGTTGTCTTCTAATTTTACAGAGTATACAACTCCTCCTGTAATTTCATCGTAACCAGCTGCACAATCTGCACAATCTTTTTTGTAAGAAGCTATTGTACTTGTATAGTTTGATAAAGATACTGATTCAGGGTGTAATATAGTGTACTCAGAAATTAAATTAATTCTGTTACTTCTTACAACTCTGTAATTTGGATATTGAGCTTGTACTAAAGCTAATGCGTTAGAATCTCCATTATCTGTTAAAGCTAAAGAGCTAAATACATAAGGTACACCTGCTAATGGTAAGTTTTCACTGTTAACAACTTTGATATCAATCAAATCTGTTACAGGTACTCCCATTGGAAGTTTATACTCTTTTAATCTTGCTGCAACTCTTTCAAGTACATCTTGATTAGTTTCTCCAACTTCTTTTCCAAAATGTAATTTAATTACATGTTTGCATTCTCCTGTTGCAAAACCTACGTGGTCTCCTGATAAAGTAATATCTAAAACTGTTGTTTGATTCTCATCTAAAGAAATAGCTGTGTCTACATTAACACCGTCATATCCAATAAGAATGTCATCAAAAGCTTGTTTTGTTACTTTTGGAAAATTTGCTTTTACGCTAACTACATCTTTTGCTTTAAAGTTGTGAGATGCATAAGCTTTAGAATTTAAAGCTGTTCTTGAGTTAGGAACTTTGTGTTTTCCTAATCTCATTTCAAATACTGTGTCCGCAGATAATCCTGCGAAATCTTCAACAACTGCTGCCCCATTAGCTCCCCCTTTTGCAGAGTTTACTATGGTGAATTGTCCTTTTGCTAAGTTTTTTGCTCCACCACTTGTTAATACGTTACCGTTTAAAGTGAACAAGTGAAGAGAAATAGGTCTGTGTACTCCCATTGTGTTTAATTTAATTTAAAATTTAGTTATAATTATTTTTGTTGTCTTGCTAATTGTAATTGAAAACGAGGGTTGTTTTCATTAATATCAAATTCTCCTGCTGATATAGAGATAATCCTATCTAATGATTTGTCATCCCATTCTACTAAAATACTTTCGTTAAAAGGTGACTCAGGGTTGTCAATATTTATTTGAGCTATTTGATTTGGGTATCTGTAGTAATTCATTAAAATATTATCTACTTTAAAATCATCTACATATACTGATACAGTATTTGAGTTTACTGTATAAGGAGCTTCTCTCCACTTGAAAGATGGTTTGTTAAACTCATCAATCAATATTTCATTTATATTTTCTGTCTGTATTTCAAATAAAGATACTAATTGATTATTACATATCTTATTTGATGCTAAACCTCTGACTTCTGCTAAGTCAAAATAATCTTTTGGTAGATTAAAATTGTAGTGGTCTTGAGTTTTTGATGAGTAAGGTATTTTTTTATCTAAAACTAGAAAGTTTTGAATATACCTTACATCATCTATTCCTCTTTGTTGTAAGTGGGCTTCTAAAAATTTATTTTGAGCCTCATTAAATAACAATACAAATCTACCTCTATCTGTTGCTATATTATCATTTGTAATGTTTTGTTCTACTTTTGATAAATATTTAAGGTAAATTTTTTCTGTTGTCATTTTTAATTAGCTATGTTATTTTCATATGCTGTAATAACTAATTCTCTTATCTCTTTGTTATTTACAGCTGCTTTTGCTGAACCTTTAATCGTATTCCCTAATAACACACCATCTAAGTAATACTGTTGTCTTCTATATTCTAAGTTTCTATTTACTACTAATTTTTGAAGCATCGAGAATAATTCCATCTCTTTCATACCTGTAGGTGATTTTGTCATCTCAAATGCATCTAAGAATCTTCTTGCATTATCATATCCTAATTTTTGGTCTTCAAAAAGTTTCAACATTGTTCTTTTTAAAACTTCTTTTTCAGCTCCTCTAATATTACTTAAAGGCATCCACTCTAAAATAGTGTATAAAGTATCATCTTTATCATTAAGAGCGTCTAACAATGTCATGAAAGTAAAAATAGCTTCTGCTTTATCATTAGCTCTTTCTTCTTGTAAAGTAATTACTTTCTCTCTACTTCTAATACAATAATTTGCTGAACGTTGTAATGAAGGGTCTTTTTCCCCTACTTCACATACCTTACCTTGTTTTAAAGCATGAAATAAGTCAAATAAATCGGCAGGGTTTTTTGTATCGAACTGTCTTCCTGTATATAATTTGTAACTATACGTTATCCAAAAATCGTCATTAATTGCATCTATATCTATTCTGAAATAGTCCTCATAAGGTTTAGCAATTAAATCTTTATATACTTTTATTTGTGCTTCTTTTCCTGTTGGTTTTAAAGACTTATTACAAGGTGAACCAACTTCAAATCCTGTATCCCATCTACGTATAGTTTCGTCAAAAACTATACCTCTTATTTCTCCAATACCTTCAATAAGTAATTTTGTTGTATTGTATTGTTGGAATCCACTTGGAGCATCCATATCTTTTTTAGGAATAATCTCATAAGTTTCTCCAATAATAATCTCTGTATTGGCTACTTTTATCCTCTGTTTTTTATCTTCTACTTTTTGAGAAGTTTTGGTTTTAGTTGTCGTCTTGGTTGTTGACATATTTTTCTTGATTTTTGTTATTTAAATAAGAGTTAAACTGAGGGCGGTTAAACCCTCAGTACTCTTTATTATTTTGCAAATATAATAATTAATTATTACCTTTACAACTTGGTCAAATTATTTTTAACTATTATTTGAAACCTTTTCTAGCTGATTTCTCTAACTCAATAGTTACAAATTTTGATGGGTCTTTCATCCAAGCACTTCCGAATCCATAAATAAAGAATGAACTGTGCATTGTTTTAGAAGAAGCTATAATATCTGTAGCTCTATCTACTGAATATCTACCATTCTCACGTCCCCAATAGATTTTGTCTGTTTTTGGTGTAACCATGTAGATATTAGCTTCACTGTTACTTCCAACTCTTTCTGTACCTCTTGGTAAATCAGCGTTGTTTGAGTAAGCTTGGTCAGCAGCATCCCATATAATCATAGAATAAGTAGTATAATCTTGCCCATTAGGGTTCATACCTCTTAAATTCTTATCTGTAACATTAACAAAGTTTAAAGACATATCCTCTTCAATCTCTACCATTCCAATTCCAGGAAGGTTAACTGTAGTAAAACGGATAGGTTTTAAAGCTAGATTGTATAAATCTCCTGATACAGGATTATCAATTAATCTATCTGCTCCTAATAAAGCTGCAATATTTGTTATTTGTTGTGTTACCTCTGCTTTGAATATCTCTAATACATTAATAAAAGCTTCAGAACCACACTTAAATTTAATACGAGACTCAATAGAGTTTTTCAATGGGTTTGCTTTGAAAACGTAGTCTCTAGCTTGTTTAATATGTTCTCTAGTGATTCCACCTCTTTTACCATAAGTAATAATGAATCCACGTCTCATTTGATGCCATAAACCTTCATTATATCTTACAGTCCCTTTTTGTGTCTTAATAGTTGCACCTCTTTGGAACATTAATGAAGTTGACATATTTTTGTTAAACTTCTGAATAGCTAACATCTCTAAGATAGAACCTACATTATATTTATGAGAACTTGCTCCTGTAGTGTCTTGCATTAATACAACTTCATTACCTTTTTTATAGAACATTTCAAGTTCTTTGATGTAATCCATTGTACTTGTTGCACCCCATTTCAAATCTACAGAGTTAGCCTTTCCTGTGAATACAGTTTCAACCCCTTGTGGTGAACCTAATTGAAATTCACAAGTCATGTAAGAAGTTGCAGATGGCATATGAACTAAGTTTAGTTTTTCACCATATTCAGCTAAACCACCACCAATTTCAAAATACTCAATATCCTTCTCTAACAAGAAGTTTGGGTAAGTTCTATCAGGGTCATTTGTAACTAATACAACTGTGTGTTCAAATCCATAACCTAAATCTCTTACAGGTTCTGCATCAGATACTGCGATAGAATCTCCATCTAATCCGTCTGCTGTTAAAGTTGTATTTGGTGCAAACTCTCTATTTAAAACAATTTTGAAAGTTGAACCATCTACACCTGGATAATCTTGGTAAGATGTGTCGTCTGCTGTTTTTAATCGGTTATCTGTTTCAACAGGTAGGTCGTATGTAAATTTACCATCCCATCCATTTACTTCTAAAACTGCATCATTTTGAAGCATGTCTTGAAATAACGGAACTGTTGACATAGATTGTTGACCGAAAAATGTTTGAAGTTTCAAGTGATTCTTCAAAGGGTCTTGCATATACCAAGTATTTAGTGTTCCAAAATCTTGGTATCCTTGTTGGTTAACTAAAGCCATTGCTTTGTCAGCAGTAGTAGCTTTAATTACCACATCGTTGTTACGTGTTGGTACGTTGTTAGTGTAAAAACTCATTTTTTATTTATGTTAATTTAATTTAGTTACTTTTCTTCAAAGAACTCTTCTAATGCGTTCTTTTTATCTACTGCATTTGAGGTTGCAGTTCTTGGGTTTAATTTAAAGATAGTTCTTACTGTATCTTTTTTGACATCATTCTTTATTTTTATTCCTAGAAATTCATTGAACTTATCTTCATCTGACAATAAAAAAGAAACTTTAGCAAATAACTCAGGGTTATCTTTTTTAGTGTCAAAAAATAATCTATCTACTGTTGACAATCCGTATTCGTCTGTTTTTGAAATATTATCTACTAAATTTTTTACAACACTATCTTTTAATTCAAATTTTCTATAGATGTCTGTAACATCCTTTTTGAATTTTTTTTGTTGTTCTTGTATTTCTTGTAATTGACCTTCTTGTTCTTTTTTCTTTTGGTCTACAAAATTATAAAAATTAGTGTTCACCTCTTCGATAATTTTTTCAGCCTCTTTATCTAATACTAAATTTTTCTTTAGTTTGTCTACTTTAAACTCTATAATATCTTCTTCTAAACCTAAAGACATTAGTTTTTGTCTTACAAGACCTTCTTGTACCCTTTCATCATCTAAATTCAAATCTTTTAGAGGGTGTACAAATTGAGCTTCTGCTTTTATTAGTTCTGATATATCTCCACCTGCTTTTTTAAGCTCAATCATTTTTTTAGTGGTATCATCTATACCTTCTAAAGAAATATACTTAGAATTTATATCTTCTTGTCTTTTTCCTTTTTGAAGTTCTTTAACCTGCTTAAATAATTCAGGTGTATACTCTAAATCTGAAATAGGTACACTTACAAGTTCACCATCTTTTTCAATTTCAATATCTCCATCTACCCAATCTCCATCTGCTATAAAATCTTTTACTATATCATTATAAAATGAAGAAGATTTTATTTCTTTTTTATTATCAATTGGTAATTTTTCTTCCACAATATCTTCTTGTGGAGTTGTAAAGAATTCTTGTATAGTCTCTTCAGACTTTTCTTCAATATTCTCTAATTTAGGTTCTTCTCCTGCAAAAAATGCTTGTAGTGCATCTGTGCCTTCAATAACTTCGGTTTGGTTTGGTTTTTCTTTGTTCATCTTTCTTGTTGCAAAATTATGTTAAAGTTTTTAAATAACAAAAAGTATAAATTTCCCACGTTTTTGGTCAAATTATTTTTAATTAATTAAGAAATTTCTTTATGTTAGTTTTTATTAATTATATTACCTTCTCTTTGTACGTCTAAGGCTTTATTTTTTAATCTTAGTTCTTCTGATTTTTGAGCTAATTTCATAAGCTCCATTTTTTTAGAGTTTTTATCTACGTCAATTTTTCTATCTAAGTCTTTTTCTTTTAGTAATAAGCCCTTTTGAGCATATTCGTCATCTAAAGCTATTTTTGTTGCCCTGTCAATTCTATCCATATTTGATTCAGGGTCTTTACTTAAACTAGCTCTTGAGTAAGCATTAATCTGTTGCTCTTCTATTCTTGCTTCAGCTCTTATGTATTCAACCTTTAATTCATGGTCTCTGTCTTCTTTCTTATCGGCAGCGTTAGCTTCTAATTGTTTTTGTAGTTGAGAGTCTTGAAATTGTCTATCCTCTTGTATAGCTTTTTGAGATTTTGCTTCCATCTCTTTTGCTTTTTGTTGTATTTCTACTAATACAGGATTAGTTAAAAGTTCTATAACATCTCCCATATTTCTTTGGATTGTATTATCGCTTAAAACCACTTGCTTAATCTCTTCTACTTTTTTACGTTGACCTGAGTCAGTTACTGGCATGACCGATAAACTTCTTAAAGAGAATAACTCTCCATCTTCTTTTAGTATATCTAAAAAAGCTAATTCTCCATCTCCTTTTCTTGTAAGAAGTGTAGCATCTGTTCCTTCTACCTCGCAGTATTGTGCTATAGCTAAATGTACCTCCATACCTTTTGCTTTAGCAGTATTCATTTTATCAAATAAATGATTTATTAAAGAGTACTTAGCTTGTGCTCCTTCTTTTATTCCAGCTGCTGTTTCATATGCACCTGTTTGACCTAATGTTTGAGGTGTAATACCTATTTGACTTAAAGCCTCTTGTTTATACTGTTGTGCTAATTGCCATCTATATTGTACTTGTGTTGCATAAACAACTTCTTGTCTTTGAAACAAATTAACCTGATTACCTTGGGTATTTTGACGAGATAAATCAAACCCCATTAATCCTGTGTCTTTTATATTCTCTCTGATTCTATATATTGCATCTTCAGTTGTTTCGTCTTGATACTCTTCACCTAAACCTGTAATATCAAATGTAAAAAACACACCTAACTCTTTTTCTAAAAGTTCAGTTATCTGATTCATACATATATTATGTAACTGTTGATAAGGGGCTAACTTAACTGTAATACCCGAATCAATCATACCTGTTATTGGTAATTTTACATCATATATTGCTGAGTTTTCTCCTTTTACTTGGTAATCTAAAGGTTTTACATCTAGGTATAAATCCTTTTTTAATGTAGAACCATTTCCTTTTATCTTTATACCTTTCCAAATTTCAGGTACATAAGTGAAACATATAGTATTTTTATACTCATTTAACCTATCTTCTTTTAAAGCAAGTTTAAGTTCTTGTAAAGATATGTTTTTAAGTTTTTTTATATCGTTGTCTTCTATAAAATCTGATAGTAAATCATCGGTTACTAGTTCTAAAGATATAGACCCTAAATCATTTTCATATATTAATACAGATAACCTCTTAGCTGACCTCCAATAAAGTTCAGTAACTCTAACTGTGTCTTTTCTTACATTAATATCATCTCTTAAATGTGTAGAGTATAAGTTTGAATAATTATCTATTTCTTCTTCTTGTCTTGGAAGCCATGTATCTGAAGCGTTACCATTTGCATCTATAGTAGTACCTAAAGGCGTTCCTAAAGCATTTTCTATTTCTAAATTAGCTAAATGGTCAAAATAATTATGAAATGGTGTTTGTGTTGGTTTTGGAAATATACTTTTTTTATAATCACTTGTAGATAAATCTACTCTTGAGCCATTAGCAGAATCCCAATTTTTAGATTGATTCCAATAATTACCTATAGATTCTTGCTCTTTTAAAGTCATCAAATGTCCAAATCTACCTAATATATCAGAAGGAGACATTGTAGTTATTCTACCTGCATATTCACCATCTTGAGGAAACCTTGCATGTACATCTTGAGAGAAAAAAGTTTCTTCAGGAAGCCATCTCTCTATATAGTAACTATCATAACCAACTCTATAATGTCTAAACCATCTACCTGTTAATAAAAAGTCAACAAATTGTTCCCTATCCATATCATTCAAATAAAACCTTTTTTTATCTGAATTTAAAGTGTTTTGAGCCCATTCTGTAGCTACTACTTTAAAATTTTTAGACATAAAAGATTCTATCTCAGAAGGCGTAAGTGCTTTTGTTTGCTCTTGTATTTGCTGTTGGTATTGTTGTTGTTCCTCTTCTGATGAAAAGTCTTGTTTATTTGGGTCAAGACCTCTTAACATCAACATTCTATTTACTTCTTCTATAAATACTTGTTGAGCATAAGTGTGTAACATTTCTGTTTTTTGACGGATATATTCATTTGTTGAATATTCATCTATACTTTCTATTCTATATCTATCATCTAACTCGGAATAAATACCTGATAAAGCATTAACAACAATTCCTATAAAATCAAAATGTTTTATATAAGTAGGTATTCCTCTATCTTGCCTAAGTTGTCTTATTTCTTTATCAAACCACGGCATTTCCATATCAGAGTTTAAATCAGTGGCTTGGTATGTAAACCTACCTTCTGTCATTCTTCTATAAGAATTGAATCTTATATTTTCATGTAATTGGTCAATACCTTTTCTTTCAATAGAATCTATAGTAGCTTTCCACCATTTAGGTGTTTTTTGACTTTTTGGTATAGATTGTATAGGTATTGTGTTATGGTTACTGCTGTTGCCAATACCGTGTATTGCTCCAAAATCTGTTTCTATCTTTGAACTCATAGTTTTATATAATCAATTTGCAAAAATACAATTAATAGAGGTACTATACAAATTGGTCAAATTTTATATTATCTTCTTTTATTGTAGAATGATTTTTGCCTACCTGTTGAATAAAATGACTTTTCTCTTGTTATTTTCTTTTTTATCTCTTTTTTTTCTTCTCCTTCTCTTTGATACTTTGTAACCTTCCACTTAAATGAACTATTTAAATAATGGATATAAGCATATGCACCCATAGCTGATGTTATTCTATCAACATTGGCATTTTCACTCCAATTTATTATTTCATCTAAAAGACCTATATCATCAATCCTTTGTACACCTTTTAATGTTACAATGTTTCCTTTTTCATCTTCTACTTCAAAAGTTTCATGACAATAATCAACAAAAAGTTCAAATATTGTTTTTTTAGAAGTAGTTGGATTCCAACCAGTTTTTCTTTTTAAATTATTTGGTATATTAAATGTAGCTGTGAAATCTAAACTACTTGCTAAGTATTTATCTGCTAAATGTCTTCTATCTAAAAAGTCCTTAATAGCATAATTAAAATTTTCACCAAAACAGGTACTTTCTAAATTATAAGCTTCCATAAGCATAAGCCATTGTTCATGTACTTTATAATGTTTATCAGGTCTAAAAGAGATAGAAGCTACAATTTTTTCTGAAAAAGGGTCTCCTAATATTCTATTTTTCATAACATAAAAAGTAGCTACAGAGTCTGTAGCTGAATCTTCAGTTGCATAATCATCAAAACCACCAGTATATGTACCTAATTTTGGTTTTTCTTTTGGTATATCTTCAAAAATAAGTGCAGGTGCATCTATTATACCACCTCTGTGAGGGTACTCTGCTAAAGGTTTTTTTGAAATATCTGTTCTAATAATACCTTGACCGTCTCTATATAATTCCCTTCTTCTATCCCAAAGACCTGTACTTAGTAAATATTCTTTATGTGCTTTTGCTTCAGCTACAGGAAACCTATTCTGCTTACCACTCATAAAGATTTCAGATGGTTTCATTGGGTTGTATACAATCTCCTTTTGGTGCTTGATTGGGTCAGATATTACTTTATCTCTTATTTCCTCAATTTCTTTTTTGGCTTTTTTCCAATCTGTAACTCTCATCTTTATCTTACTCAGGTAATCACTTTTGACACCTAAGTAGTCTGCCAAGTTTGACTCAACTTTAGGTCTATCTACTCTGCACTGACCTGGTATAAAAGTTCCAAAAGGTTTATTCCTATCTTCTTGCCATGTTATATCTTCTTCGTCCATACCTCTTTCTAAAACCTCCCAATCCATAGGTAAAATATCATATGTTTCAGGGTCATTAAGGCATTTTAAACCATCTGCTGATAAAGCTTCTGAACCCCCTGTATTATGTGTTACAATACCATTTGCTATATAAGTATGAGTTGTTCCTGCGGTTAAATTATATACTGGTTTTTTGCCAATATATACAACACTTTTAATTCTTTCCGCTCTTAATCCTTTTAAGTCTTTAGTTATTTCTGATGTATGATTTTTTAACTCTTCATACATTGCTTCTAACTTAACTTGTTTGTATTTTATCAAAAATGTAATACTTTCAATAAATATCAAAAGGCTTCTTTTATCCGCTATTGTTAACAAATAATAATTATTTATACCTTTTATACCAGTACTGCTTGGTTTTTTAGTGTATATTTGACCGTGTATACCTAATTTTTGAAGTAATAATTTTACTTCAAACATTAACTCTTTTGATGAAGATGATAAATTAATAGTTCTATTCTTACCATCATTAACTACATGTCCGTCTGCGTCATAAAAACCACCTAAAAGTTCACATATATCTTTTTTTGTATAAGAATGTATATTTAAAGGAAGTGTCTTTTTATTTTTTGTTTGTCCATATATACCCAACTCTCTTAATTTTTGACATATATTTCTTATTCTTGTTTCTTTGTATTCTCTGCCGTCTTTTGTTGTGTAGCTCCTTTCTTCTATAGCATCAAAATTATTATATATATAGTTGTTAACATCTTTATCACAGTTGCTTAAAACAGGGGTCTTGTCTTTACCATATGAACCATCTCCAATTAATAATCCTACTAATCTTGGATTCCACATTTCTTTTCTACCGAACATTTTAATTTCTTCGGCTACTAAAATAGAATCTCCTTTTTTTAAATTTTTTGCTTCTATGAAGGTGTTTGTTTTTTTATAGTCTCCACTTTTATACCTATCTCTTGTTAATATTGGATGGTCATCACTACATTCTAAATACCTCCCCCCTACCGTTTCTATTCTGTAACAAGGCTTCTCATGAGGTGGTTGCCAATAAGTTATTTCTTCCTTTGATACTTTTTTATCTTCGACACTAAATCCTAATATTCCTTTTTTGGGATTTAAATCTTCTATGTTTACCAAGTCCCCATGATTATTCCATACTTTAGTTCCTGCACACACACAACCTGATAATACTCCAAAACATCTTATAGTTCCATCTAACCCTGCCATAGCTGGTAAGATACCTTCTAAAGACTCTAAGAATAAACTTTTCATTGCCTCATCTAAAACAAAAACATCAGGTGTAAAACCTGCAAAAATCTCCTTATTGTTACCACCATCTGTGTTAACAATAAAAAGTGTTGATAATACAATAGTCTTACCGTTAGTTCTTTTTATACCTATTTCTACCTCTTTTTCCCAATCATTAGATGCATTTGGAATTGAAAAAGCAGGGTTTACATATTCTACATGTGTTTTAAAGTTTTTTGCTAATTGACCTAAATCTTTTGCACTTGCCCCTCCACAAAGAAGTTCTCTTTTTCCTATTGTTGCTGCATGAGCTAACATAGAAGCTTCTGAAGTTGTTTTAGCTGCACGTCTTGTTGCTGCTAAGAACATAAACTTAAAATCTTTTTTTAATTGGTTAACTCTATTTTCAAAAATCATCCAATCACTATCTCTTAAAGGTGGATTAACTCTTTTATCTATGTTTACATATTTTCTTGAGTTTTCATCCCATATACTATGAGGTATATTTGTTACAAAAGCATTTAAATGAAAATAAGCCCAACCTGATATGTATACACCGTCTATTACAATACCTTTGTCAAACTTTTTAAATTCATCAACATAATATTGTAATACCTCTTTATCTTGTTCCCAATAATGTAAATCGGTATCCCATGTTGGCGGTTTATCATTTAGTATGTGCATTTCATTTTTTGGAGAAGAGTCAAAATCAATACCTTTTTCATCTAAGTACTTTTGAATATCTGTAAAAATTTCCTTTAATACTTTGTGCATTGATAAAGGTGCTTTTGTATTCTCTCTAAAAACAATTTTTGAAGTGTCTACCCCTTTTTCTTCTGTTGGTATATCTATGTTAGATATTGTATCTTCTATTTTTGATACACACTTAAAAAGATGATTGTGAAAAGCTATTTCATCACTTCTTAACTCTGTGTTATCTATATCTGAAATCTCAACATTATTAATGTAAAAATCCACACGGTTAGTGTGGAGTTCTATTATTTCTAAGGATGTATTTATAAACTCATAAGCTTTTTTAGTCTTTTTTACAGGTTCTATTTTCTTTATAAAATATTTTATCCTATCAACTACACCTGTAACTAAATCATTCTGTAGATTAAATTCTAAATTCTTATATTTTAAGTTTTCCTTATTTGTTTTTGTATTTTCAGCATCTTTTATATTACTCCAATCATTATCTGAAATATACTTCCTATTTTTTAAGAATTGCTTTTTTGTTTTAGATATGAAATCTGAGATAAAGTCTGACATACTACTTTTGTATTAAATTTTTTACAAAGTCTTTGTATTGTTCTTTTACTTTTGTTCTTATTTCTTTATTTACTTCAGGGTCTATCTCTTTTGCTTCTCCCCCTTCTATTAAAAACAACATCTTAGGTTTTATAAAAGACTCTATTTCTTTTTGTTGCTCTTGTGGAATATTAACAATATCCTTTAAAGCTTCATAGGTGTATATCAGCTTTACTTGTAGTTTTAATAGGTCATTTGAAAACTGTATAGGTTTTTCATTTAAGTCAAACAGTTTTTCTATTAAAACTTCCTGTTTATCCGCGTTTTCAGACACGTATTTTTCAAAATCTTCCCTTTCTTTTTTTATTTTTGGTGAAACTTCTCTTAGAAAATTTTCATATTGTTTATATTCATTATAAACTGTCTCAAAGTAAACTTCTTGTTCTGCCATTTTTATTTATTTGATATCCATAAATTAAATTCAATCTCGTTCATAGGTTCATCTTCTTCCTCTTCTATCTTGTTAAACCTTTCTAAAGCATTATAAATCTCTTGGTCTGAAGAGTAAAAGAAATGTTTTCCTTGCATGTTTTCTTTCCTTAGAAAACTATATAAAATCTCACCTGTTGTCATTTCTTCATTCTGTTCTAAAGCTTTGTATAAAGCACTTAAAATACTACCTCTATAATTAATTGGTTTCATTATTATTTTGTATTACCTTTAAAAATTATTTTTGTTTCTCCTTTTGAGTGATATAATGTAAAAGATTTTGCAAATTCAGTAGCAGTTCCTCCTTTTTGTACATCATAGCTTACTTCTACTTCTACCCCATTATCTTTTTGTATATGTGTTGTTTTTGTACAACTTCCACAACCTCTGTGTATGTTTATATATTTAACATCTTTAAATAATAATCTAAATACAACTATGTCTTTTTTTCCCACAGTACCTAAATTATATTCTGAATTTTTTAAAACACCTTTTTCAGGTGTTAAATTTAATATTTCCATTTTTTACCTTTTTTTATATTAGTTGAGTTTGGTATGTAAATACTCCAAAAACCTATTGGACACTTCTCTTCTTCTTCTTGTGTTTTATAATAAATATCACAACCACACCTAGGGTGTGCGCATGAACCTAACTCTGTTTTTTTGTTAAAAGTAATCCAAGTGTAAAAGTCAGATAATAGTATAAGTAATCTGACCTTTATACTTAAATTTTCTTGGTTTTTTGAATTAAAATTACACTTACTACATAATACACGCCTATTTGTAATATACTGTTCTTTTGGTTTTTTATTTATCCTTGAGAGAGCGATTGTTTTGATACTCTTGTAAATCCATTTTACTATATCCTTCATAATATTTTTCTACTTTTGTTGGCTCATATAAAAAATCTAATTCTGACACTTTTTTATAAGCTACGTTTATAAACTCTTCATCGTATTTTGTAAATCTTGTTGTAAACTTTCTTACCGAGTCTTCTGAAAAAGGTTGTTTTTTCTTATACAACTCTCCTATTCTTGGTATATCTATAGTTTCACAATCTTTTTGTTTTTGTATATAACCTGTGATACATCTTAATAATTCTTTTGCATCCTCTTCAGTTAAGTTTTTTCTTTTGTCTGAGTAAGCTTTTGCAACATCTTCTTTATAGTATATTAGTTCATCGTAATTATACATTCTTTAAAAAATTTATTAAAAAAACTTTTTGACCATCATTGTCTAAAAAAACATTTTTTAAATTCATCAATTGTTCATTTACCACTTTTAATCTTTGATTTGTTTGGTGCGGTAATAAAAAACCCTTCTTCTTTAAAGTGTGGTTTAAAGTGTTTAGGTTAGAAGGTTTTATACCTAAAGATAACCTTAAACTTGCTTTTGTTTGTGAAGAGTAACCATTTAAAATATATTCTCTTAAAACTGTTCTTTCTTTGTTAGATATTTCCTCTTTTAAAACTGATTTTGAAAATAAAGATAAAACTATATCAAGTAGGTCAACATCATTTTCAAAATTAAAATCTACTTTATATACTTTCATTTAATTCACAAATTATGTAATCCTCACTCTCTATTTTCCAAAAATCTTCCCCTATAAATTTTAAAGAAGAACCAACTGATTTTTTAAATAGAATAGTGTCTCCTACTTTATAATTTTCAACTTTTTTGCCTACAAATTCTACAGTAGAAACTATTTCTTGATTTTCAGAACCTAAACTAAAACTATTTTTTGGTAATTTTACTACTACCTCTTTTTTCTTAAAAATCGGATTATATTTTATCATACACACATAAATTTCTTAACATTCTTCTTCTAACATTAACTCTAAAAGTATTTATTGGTCTTTCTAAATCTATTCTTAATATATCAACCACCTCTTTATTTATAGTAAAATAACAATTTATAAATTTTTCAGGGTTTCTTTCTAATACTAAATGTTCAAAACCTATATCATATATATAAGCATACTTATTTTTATGTATTAAATTTATGTTGTATTTTTTTAAGAATGGTTTTATACTTTGAAAAAAAATATCTACTTTCACAATACAAATATACTATACATATTTGAAATATACAAGTTATTTAACAAAAATTTAACTAATAAAAGTTGTAAAATTGTTATATTATTTTTATTTTT